>Ga0302326_10006714_pt1 | contig 25749 bp, 13 predicted proteins | sample Palsa_T0_3_FD_202264 | JGI IMG/M metagenome (GOLD analysis project Ga0302326, IMG submission 202264) | Peat permafrost microbial communities from Stordalen Mire near Abisko, Sweden - Palsa_T0_3 | ecosystem: Environmental > Terrestrial > Soil > Palsa > Peat permafrost | place: Sweden: Abisko... | reverse complement strand
CCGATATCGCGCTGGGAGCGTCTTCGTTAACTAAACCCGTATAACTTGCCGTCAGCGTCGGCAGCGCCGCGCCATAGATTTTGGACTGATCGTTTGCAGTGATCGTCAGCGGGGCTTTGGTGATTGTCAGAGTGCCTGGATCGAATGTGATGTTGTAATTGCCCGAGGTTGCTCCCAATGCGGTGATTGCGTATCCACCGGCATTGCTGGAGGCAAGCGCTGTTGTGGACAAGCTCAGACCCGAAACCGCACTCGGCCCGTCTTCATTAACCAATCCCGTGTAACCTGCCGTCAGCGTCGGCAGTGCCGCGCCATAGATTTTGGACTGATCGTTTGCAGTGATCGTCAGCGGGGCTTTGGTAATCGTCAAAGTACCGGGATCGAGCGTGATGTTGTAATTACCGGAGGTGGCGCCCGAAGCCGTGATTGCATATCCCCCAACGTTGCTGGAGGCCATCGCCGGCGTGGACAAAACCAGGCCCGAGATCGCGCTGGGTGTATCCTCACTGATTAAACCGGTGTAGCTGGCCGTCAACGTCGGCAGCGCTGCGCCGTAGACTTTTGACTGATCGTTGGCCGTGATCGTCAGCGGAGCCTTGGTGATCGCGAGAGTGCCCGAATCAAACGTGATGCTGTAGTTGCCGGATGTGGCGCCTGAAGGAGCGATGCTGTAGGTCCCGACGCTGCTGGAAGCCACCGCCGCCGTGGACAATGCCAGGCCCGAGATCGCGCTGGATGTATCCTCATTGACCAACCCGGTGTAGCTGGCTGTCAGTGTCGGTAACGCAGCACCATACACTTTCGACTGATCGTTGGCCGTGATGGTCAGCGGGGCCTCGGTGATTGCCAGAGTGCCCGAATCAAATGTGATATTGTAATTGCCGGCAGTAGCGCCTGAAGGAGCGATGCTGTACGTTCCGACGTTGCTGGAGGCGAGCGCCGGCGTGGACAATGTCAGGCCCGAGATCGCGCTGGATGTATCCTCATTGACCAAACCGGTGTAGCTGGCCGTTAGTGTCGGCAACGCCGCCCCGTAAACTTTCGTCTGGTTATCGGCGGTAATGGTCAGCGGAGCTTTGGTGATCGTCAGAGTACCAGGATCAAGCGTGATGGTGTAATTGCCGGAAGTGGCGCCCGACGCGGTGATGCCGTATCCCCCAACGTTGCTGGAGGCCAGGGCGGTCGTGGACAAGCTCAGGCCGGAAATCGCGCTGGAAGTATCCTCGTTGACCAAACCGGTGTAGCTGGCCGTTAGTGTCGGCAAAGCCGCGCCGTAGACTTTCGACTGATCGTTGGCCGTGATGGTCAGCGGGGCCTTGGTGATCGTCAGGGTACCGGGATCAAGCGTGATGGTGTAATTGCCGGAAGTAGCACCTGAAGGAGCGATGCTGTACGTCCCGACGCTGCTGGAAGCCAGCGCCGGTGTGGACAAAGTCAGGCCCGAGATCGCGCTGGACGTATCCTCGTTGACCAGCCCGGTGTAGCTGGCCGTCAACGTCGGCAGCGCCGCGCCGTAGACTTTCGACTGATCGTTGGCCGTGATGGTCAGCGGAGCCTTGGTGATTGCCAGAGTGCCCGAATCAAATGTGATGCTGTAGTTGGCCGCTGTGGCACCCGAAGCGGCGATGCTGTAAGACCCAACATTGCTCGCCGCGGTTGCGTATGTTGACAAGATCAGCCCGGAAATCGCGCCTGCCCCGTCGCTATTGACCAGACCCGTGTAACTGGCCGTCAACGTCGGCATCGCGGCGCCGTAGACTTTCGTCTGGTTATCGGCGGTGATAGTCAGCGGCGCGGCCGTGACGGACAGATTACCATCGTCAAAATGCAGCGCATAACCGAGCAGCGAACTGAGCGTGTTGCTCCCAATGTCGATCGTGTAATTGCCAACGCCGCTGGAGGATGTCGCCAATGTGGAAAGCAGCGGCGAACCGGAAACCGCTTCTCCGATCGAATCCGTCCCAACCAGCCCGGTGACCGTATAGGTAAGAGTCGGATCGGCCTGGGAATAGACTTTGGTCTCGTCTGTCGCGGTAAACGTGAGCGTTGGGGCAATGCTGTAGAGGAACTGGTTGCCCGACGCGGTGATGCCCGACGGTGGATTGCCGGTGTAAGTGCTGTCGTAAATTTCTCCGCCGTTCAATCCGTCAAGAACGCTGTCCACCGGGGTCGTGGAATAGACAAGGAAACGGCCCGATCCCGCGTCGATGGCCGAACCACCGGCATCATTGATGAAGTTTCGTCCGGCGGCCAGAACAACGGTCGAACCCGAGCCACCCCCGCTGACCGAATCATCCAGCGTGATGTCCGAAGTTGTCCCCGTGGCCACGAGGGTCACGTTCCCGGTCGTGTCCGTCAATCCGGTGGTTCCGCCGACGCTTCCGACAATCAGCCCGGTCGAATCCGTCACTTGCACGCTGCCCGCGGTAACGTCCCCGGCGATGGTCGCGATCGAATTGGACGCATCCGTCAAAGTGAACGGGCCCGGGCCGGTCAGAAGCAATCCGCTTGCGATAATCTCCGATGAATCCAGGTCTGCGCCGTCATTGCCGGGATTGAGAATCAAATTCCCACCGGCGGATATCGTGCGCGTTCCGGAATTATAGTTGTTGATGGCCGCAATCCCCGACGGCGAGTTGGCGTTCAGCGTGACGTTTCCGTATGCGGCGCTGATCGTAGTGTCGGCATCGAGATTGATGCCCTGGTTCCCCGGCGAGGAATTGTCCGCATAGGTTCCGCCGGTTCCATTGATCGTGATTCCCCCGCCAATTCCGTCGGCCGTGATGGATGAGCCGTTCTGGAGGGTGACTCCGGCGCTGTTGGAAGCGCCGGAGGTTGATCCGGTGCCGGTGATGACGATGGCATTGGCGGAAGTGCTGTCGGAATTAATGCCGCTTGCATTGCTATAATTGCCCGATGCCGACGAGTCCTGGGGGCGAATATCGACGCCCATGTTTCCGTTCGCCCCACCAATGGCCCCGACGCCCACGACCGTCACCGTGCCCGTCCCGCTGTCGATGGAACTGCCGTATTCAATTGTTACTCCAGCGGCGTCATCGGTCGTGCCGGCGGTGCAACCGTCGCCCCTGATGGAAATATTTCCTCCCGCGGATTCCACCGTGGAGCTATTGATAAACACCCCTGAGCAGTTAATGTCCAACGATTGGCCATTGTTGCCGTATGCCGGTGTTGTGGCCGGGTCGGCGCCGCCACCCAGCGTGATCGCTCCACCGTTGGAGGAGACCGCGGCGCTAACCAACTGAATGTTTCCCTGCTGATCGGCGTTGCTGTCCGCGTCGAGAGTAATCGCCGCGTTCTGCGTCGTAATCGAACCCCCGAGCAGGATGATATCTTGTCCGGCCTGCAGCGTGATGCTGCCCGAGCTTGAACCGCTTCCGGTCTGAAGTGTGCCAGTGACAATAATCGCCCCGAAACCGTCGGGTGTGCGGATCGTCAGCGGCGCATTGAACATCGCCGAGGAGACATAAATCGGGTAGCTCCCCGCGGCGGAGCCAATCGTAATCGACGAGAAACCAGCCGCTATGGAATCGATATCGACTGAATTAAGGATCAGCGTGCCGGGGGTTCCATTTCCGATGCCGATCGTCGTGGCGGCCGTGTAGGGCTTGATCAGCAGGGTTCCGCTCCCTTGGATCAAATTCGTCTGCGGTCCATCATAACCGTCGCTGAAATCCATGCTATTGGCAGTCAGCGTGACCGGCCCGGTCCCGCCGATGATATAGCCCGTGCCCCATCCGCATTGGATCTCTCCACCGCTGCTGGTCAGGCTGACGGCGCCGCTGCCGAGAGAGTCCACCGTCGCAGCCCAAAGCATGGCAATGCCGCCCGCCGAGTTGATCGTCAGGTTTCCGTTGACGGTAAGGAGCGTCGCCGCATTGAGGGAGACCCCCCCGCTGGTCGTCGTGACGGTGACGTTGCCCAAGCCGGTCGCCTCGACGATGGGATTGGGACCCGAACCAGTCGTCTGGCGAACCCAGTCGATGGCAGCGCCGCTGGATGAAGCCGTGATGTTGATATCACCGTCGTGAGTTTGGATGAGATGGTTCGGCTCCTGCATGAAGAACCCATCCGACCCGCCGATGCCGGTTGCGGTAATTGATATTGTCCCGATGCCGGATGTCTCAATAGTGGTTCCGTTGTTGTCCAGGGGCTGGTCGCGCACCTCCAGCCCGATGCCGCCGCCGCTGTAGCCCTGGCCGTTGACGGTGATATCGCCGCCGAGGGCGTTAAGGGTTGTCGAATCCAGGTAGGTGCCATCCGTGCTGGAAACATCACCGATCGCCGGATCGGAGCCTGGAACAGTTCCGCCGCCGAGCACGATGGCTCCGCCGTTGGAACTGATGGACGACCCGCTGAGAAGGTGAATCTGCCCCGAACCGGTGGCATTGGTGTCGGCACTGTCGGAATCGAGGGTCACATTCAGCGCTCCGGAGCCACTGGCGGATAGGGCGGTATTGGTACTGATCGTCACATCGCCGGAAGCGATCAGCGACAAACTCGCGGCCGACGAACCGGAATAGCTGATATTCGAGGCGATGTTCAGATTCCCGCTGGTCACGGTCAATATCGTGCTGCCGGCGCCGAGCGCCACCGGATTGTTGTATGTCTGAGCGCCGGTGGTGGTGACTCCGCCGCCGTTCATCGCCGCCGCGCCGGTGACGGTCAGGCTTGCCAGCGCCTTGTTACCGCCTACAAATCCATTGAACGTGACGTGCCCCGCGCCCGCGTTGACCGTCAGCGCGCTGGGAGCAAGGTTTGTCTCCACCAGGTACGGCAGGGTTCCACTCGATTCAGATAAGTCGTTCCAGAGCGCGTTGCTGCCGAGGAACTGCAGCGCGGATTCGCCGTTGGTATTAACGTTGGCGCCGCCGGAGTTATTCGGCTCGCCGCCGTTCCAGTTGGTGTACGCGCCGTTGATCGCGGTTCCACCACCGCCGGTAAAGTTCGACGTGAAAAACGGCAATCCGTTTCCCCCGCTTTCCAATCCCTCGGGCCCGGTGACCCAGCGCCAGACGGCATTGGTTCCGATGCCGAGAACTCGATGACCACCGAGCCACACGGCCGCGTAACCCGCGGCATTACTGGCGATGGTGTTTTCCAGCGAGGAGGTGATGGTCGCAAGATACGTGTCGCCAATGGCGGCTCCCCCGCCGGTCGAGCCCTTGGCATCAACCAGGGCCGCGTCCCAAGTGACCGACGTGCTGACAAGCGAGTACGAGTCTCCGGAATCAACGGTGCCTTCAAACGCGATGTTCGCGCCGCCGCTGGTGATGGTCAACCCATCGGGATTGGCGATGAGAATCTGCCCGTTGACAGTAACCGTGCCGCCGCTGGTGGAAATGGTTTGCGCGCTGGCTCCGTTGAAATACACGTCACCGCCGACGAGCGCGCCGCCGGAGGTGCGGCCGGTTCCGAATTCGACGTAGCCGCCATTGGTCGTGAGATTTGCGCCCAGCACAATCGCGCCGGACGTGCCCTGGTGGGCGTCGAAAATAAGATTGAGCGCCCCGCTGGTGGAACTGATGCTCTGATTGATGGTGATGTTGTTACTGGCTTCAAGCTCAAGCGTTACGGCCGAGCTTCCGGAGGTCTTGGCGATGGCCGCGTTGTCCGTGATGTTGCCCAGGTCCGACCCGCTGCTGCCGGTGCTGATGGTGACATTGCTGCCGCCTTCCAGCGCCGACGCAACTGCCGACGCCTGGACGTTTCCGCCGCTGGTGGTCGGCACCCAGGGATTCCCGCTGGTGTTGAATCCGCTGGTTGCGGTGCTGCTGATCGTCAGGTTATACGGATCGAGCAGCCACTCGCCCGCCTCGCCGTCAGGCGCCGCTGCGGAAACCGTCGCTCCCGTGGTTTCAAGCGAGTATCCGGAGGTCTCGATTCGTCCGCCGTTTCCGACCCCCGCCGCGTCGGCGAGCAATGTGCCATAAACGCTCGTACTGGAATCGGGATTGGTGACGTCGGATCGCACGACAATCGTTCCCCCGTCGCCCGAACGGGTGGCCGATGCATCGAGCGTCGCGCCGGGTTGGACCATCACGCCAACGGCCTGCGCGACGGTTGGGTCATCGTTCTCCCAGCTTCCGCCGACCAGTATTTCGCCGCCGCCGGTAGCGCCCGCCGCGCTCAGACGCGACTGGCTGCCGATCAGAATGTCCTGTCCCGTGACGACGATCTGCCCGCCCTGGCCGGTCGCGGATGATGCGTCCAGCGTTCCGTTGCTCGCGATCTCTCCGGTTCCGCCGGCCGACAGATAAATGTGTCCGCTGACATTGCTGACTCCCGTGGCGCGGATAATTCCCGTGTTGTTGATCGCCAGCGCCATCGCATTTCCGCCGTTGGCGGTCAGTTGTGCGATCGTCGTCTGTATAATTCCTGAATTGGCGGCTGAGCCCGCGCCGCCCATGACGCGCACCGTGATGCCCGGAGTTCCCGCCTCCTGCAAAAGCACTTCGCTACCGCCCGCGAAATTGACCGAGCCGCCGGCCGCGCTGATCTGACCGCTGTTGCCGACCTGCCGGGCGATAAATACGACATCACCGCCAGGTGTTGAAATCACCCCTCGATTGACCACCGCCGCGGTTGATTCCCCCGAGAACAGCAGATCGCCGCCGGCCAGGAACGCCTGGTTGCTCACGTCCAGGGTTGACCCGATGAAGCTGTGAACGTCAATCTGCCCATGCGGCCCGATCAGGATTCCATTCGGATTGATGAGATAGACAATGCCGTTGGATTCCAATGTCCCGTTCAATTCGCTGGGCGTGAGTGAAGTCACGCGATTCAGCACCGCCGACGAGGCCGAGGGAAGAACAAACTGCACGGTTTCCGACGCGCCGATCGAAAAGTTCGTCCAGTTGATAATTGCTCGATTTGATGATTGGCGCACCAGCAAGGTGTTTCCGGCGCTGGACACAATCGCCGAACCCGCGACCACGTGCGCGCCCTGCGGAGCGCCCCACGCCCACCCCGGCAACCCCGCAAGCAGCGGAGCGATCGCGCCCAACAACACACGGCGCGTTCGCGCGGTTCGTATTCTCATTCGATCATTCACTTGTGAGAGACATCAGCTCGTTACATAAATCTGAACCACCCCACTATCGGTTTTGAAAATGCAATCAATCATTAATTGCGAGGGGTTTTTGCTTTTGTTTTCGCCGCCGCAATTGAGCGATAATCGAGCGGCTTGCGAAGTGTAATGCCCGCATCGCGCCGCGCCGGCACATGCTTACGCAAACTCGAGTGAGCGCGCACCGTCCATCGACCGCTTGATCGCGCGGAACATTCTCAACGGCAACAAAAAAGCCAAAGAAAGGGGGAAACGACTGATGTTTACATCCAAAAAAATGCCTCGGCCGGTCGGGCTATGCGGCTTTGACCACAATTGATGGCACGCTCTGTTCGCTCAGAGTCTGAAAACATTGATCGCTTGTCTGGCGCGTACTTTTAGCATTCGCGTCAAATTCCATCTGCCTGAGCTATGCCATACGCGGCCGCGAACCAGCACTGATCTATCTTCCGAGTTACGCCAACGTATACCGGCTGCCTCGTTCACCTTTCAGCGGCGTGCGCTTCAGCTTCTTCGCCTTTAGCAGTTTGGAAATGAGATTCGCCGCGACACCCGCGCGACCTTCGCTTTTCCAATGTTTCTCAATTTCCCGCCCGATCGGATTCGATTTGCTCTTTACGAAATCAAGGATCGACTGTTCGCCGCTGACAGCGAATTTACGGCGAATCCGTTTGCGCGTACGGCGATTCATACCAATCGCGGCGGTCGTTTTCGCCTGCCGGTTTGCACCTCTGGTGTTACTGCCGATATGACCCAAATCTGCAAGGTGCTTGAGGATGACCTTTGCCCCTTCTTCCAGGTCGGCGGTTCGCTTCTTCCGTTCCTTCTCAATTTGCTTCAGCGTCCGGAGCAAGCTCCGAACCGTCTGATTTTTCATCCGCTCGGTTTTCTTCAGCAGCCTATGAATGTGGGTAGCGATAGTGGGCATTGAGCCGTCCTTTTGTGTAAGAGAGTCTATGGATGAGTAACGCCCATCAGCTCCACATCAAAATAGAGCGTGGCGTTTGGCGGGATAGTTCCGTCCGGCGTGCCGCTGGCGCCGTAGGCCAGATCCGGCGGGATAATCAGTTTCCGCTTTTCGCCGACTTTCATGCCGGTGATGCCTTCATCCCAGCCGGCGATCACCTGATGCACGCCGAGAACGAATTGAATCGGCTGATTGCGGTCATACGAAGAATCGAACTTGGTTCCATCCTTGAGCTTTCCAGTGTAATTGACGGAGACGGTATCGCCCTGGCCTGCCACATCGCCGTCGCCGGGCTTGACCTCCTCAATCGTCAACCCCGAAGCCGTGGTTCGCGTGGTCGGCTGCGTAGTCGGGCTTGAAGCTAGTCCGCTCTGCGAGAAGGCCGCCGCGATGAGCAGTGCAAGACATATCGAAGTGGGAAGCAGTTGTTTCATGCCGCCAATGATAACGTAAATCTCTGTTTAAATCGGCCACTCTCTGTGAGATTTTTTCCGCGTCATAATTTGGGCTATCTCGCAGGAGTTGCACGGCACCTCGGGTTGATCACAATAAAAAGAATTGAACACGGAATCGAATTCAGTTTCGCCCCTGTCCGAAACGACGGGTACGTCCGACATTGGAGCGCCGGGAATAAAGGCACAACAAAGATTTCCGTGGGCTCTGGCTGTGCTCACTGTATTATCCGCCCTGCTCTGTTTCAATCGACTTTCTTTTCCGTCACCGCTGATCGACGAGTGCTTCACCTATTGGCGTGTCTGCGGAAACCTCGACCAGTTGCTTGACACGCTTCGCAACGATGCGTTCGTACCTCTGCATTATGAACTGCTGAACTGGATTGGACAGGGTTTTCCACTCGGCGGCGGAATTCATCTGGTTAACGGGGGAATTAAGCTAACCCCCGCTGTGCTGCGATTTTTTCCTGCGCTCTGCGGCACTGCCATGACGCCGGTGATGTATTTCCTCGGCCGGCAAATGTTCAACCGCCGCACGGCACTGATCGCGGCGACGTTCATGACGTGCTCGGCGTATGGCCTGTTTTTTTCGCACAACGCAAAGATGTACGCCCCGGCGTGGATGCTTGAAACGCTTACGATCGCCTGTTTTTTATGGTGGATTCGCACCTGGCGGCGTATCGCGTGGCTTTGCTGGATCGGTGCCGGCGTTGCGGCGGGCGGATGCCATGCCATCACCCTGCTCCTCTTGCCCCTGGCGCCGCTCTATTTCATTTCAATGGGAAAATTCTCCCGCTGGCGAATCCCGGCCCTTCTCATCGGCTTGGCGACGATCTCGGCGGGGCCGGCGATTTACTATGGAGTATTTAATCACTGGACGGAAAACTCGGGTGGAATCGTGCCCGGGGTGGCCGGTGAACCGGCGCCGGACGCGAACTGGAAATCCAGTGGGCTGAACTGGATCGAGCCCGCCGACAATTCCGTCAGCTTGCCTCTTGAAGCGCTCAACAATTACCTCACGGGTTATGACTGGGCGAACTTGAGCGACCTCGCAAATCCGCCGACTCTGCTCGCAAAGCTTAGCGGCACGATGATCGCATTGGCGGTCATCACCTACGGGTTGCTTATATTCGGGATGCTGCCATGGCCGCACACGCGGCGTTATCGCAAGGATGACCTGCCGCCTGAACCCTGGTGGCGCGGACTCCTCTGGCTGACGCTTTGGATTGTCTTGCCGGTGTACGGCTTTTTTTATTGCCGCTCGGTCGATAATTTCAGTTCGCCAACGTCGTGGGTCATATCTTTTTATTATTTGATCGGCCCCAACTGGCTGATCGTGGCGGCAGGCGTGGTCGTCGCCGCGGCGGTGCTCAATCGCTGGCCGCTCATCGCCAGGTTCATCGCGGTTCCACTGCTGCTGCTCGCCGTCGGGGCGCTCGTTCAAACAGCACGGAACCGTCTGGATTGGCTCAACTACCTCGATTTTCCGCTTGGCCGCATCGTTCTGGCAATTTTGATTATCACGCTGCTTTTTCACTACTGCGGCGACAGTTTTCGTCAGCGCAGCGGAAAACTGATTCGCCTTCTCGCGGTCGTGGCGGTGGTTTTTGTGCTTTGCGAGGCTGCCGCCTGGGTTTGGCGATGGCTGCATAAGATTTCGATGCGCAAGCATCCGGAACTTCCCTGGCAATCGATCTGGCACGTCCGATACGTGGCCGTCGTTTTACCGGCCGTGTGGCTTGCAGCGGCGGCTGTAATTGCGCGTCTGCCCACGCGGGCTTTGCGGGTTGCGGCAGTCATTACGATCTGCTCTTACAACCTGGCCAACGGTCTCGCGCGCCAATACATCCCAACAGAGGTTCCGCTTGATCGCGTCATGGCAGATGTTTTTCAATCGCAGCCGCGCTCAGATGTGCGAACCTATTTTGACCTGCGCACGATGATCGACAACCCTTTCTATCGCCCGCTGGCGGCGTACAACGCCTGCATGGCCGCCGGACTAAGACCGACACCCGAGGAGTTTCGCACGGGTAACACCTGGCCGTACCGTTGGGGCAGGGTCGCCGGCGAGTTTAGAAATCTCTGCATTTACAATCCGTCCATATCTTCCGGAAAAATTCACTACGACATGGCCGGCGGTCCGGAAGTAACGCGCGTGATCGTGTGGGATATCGTCGGGCCCCGCTTTTTTGCATGGAGTTTCGGTGATCCCGCCGCAAGTGGGCTGGGCGACGGCTGGCTGCTTGCATCGGATGATCAGATCATCACATATTCGTATTGGACCTGGGATGAACGATGGGTATTGCGACGACGGGAATTCCACAGGAAATCAATCGGCATTGCTTCGGTTGGATACTAGCCTTTTGAACGACCCGCGAACTACGTCAACCGACTGGGTCGCTGGCCGCTGGCCCCGTTTCGCTGTGCGCGTTGCCGATACTGGCGGGCCGATGACCTGGCTTCCCGGTGGAACAGTTTGGCGAAGTGCTGGCTGGACGAGAAGCCGAGATCCAGCGCGATCTGCGTGATCGGAGCGTCGCTGCCGGCAAGCAATTCCTTCGCGCGCTCGATCCGCTGGCGGAGCAGATACTGGTGGGGCGGAACGCCGACCTCCGCCCGGAACAATTGCGCGAGATGGTTCGGTGAGATCGCCGCGAGACGACCAAGATCAGCCAGGCGCCACGGTTCGGCAAACTGTTGGTCGAGCAGGTCGCGGACCGCCCGTACCGCCGGGTGGGAGGAGATCAAATGACGATTAGCCGCCGCGCTGGCGTGCTGGTCCCCCTGGTCTCCCGGCTTGGGGGCCAGCAGCCGTGATGCTTCGATCACGAGGCAATCGACCGCCGCTCGCAGCCCCAGCGACCGTAGCGGCAGTTGCGTCGCCACCTCCCTGACCAGTTGCCGAAACGGCATCAGCAAGCGGTGCGCTCCCGGATGGCATACACATCTTCCGCGCGGCCATAACCGCTTAAGCCCATCGTACCGCTCGAAAACCGCCGGTAGTTCCAGCGCGGCGAAGAAGAAGTGATGTTTATCGCGCGGCCGCTCGGCGAGCGCGTGCCGGATACCCGGTGCCGCGGCGAAGAAGTCGCCCGGACGCAGAAGATATCGGCGCGGCCGCTGGGGATTTTCCCAACTGACCCATCGCGATTCACCATCCACCTGCAGGTAAAACTCCCAGACCGCGTGGGTATGCTCGGAAATCTGGAAGGCTGACGGGGCGCACTGCTCGCCGAGGTGCACCAGCTCGGGCACCGCATCGTCCGGCGCGAAGGCGGCGAACCCGGCCAGCAAGTTGTTCGGCCTAAAATATCTCATGTATTCCGTAAGATTTGATACATTCTCCGATAAAACGGCCAATCCTGCAAACCGCGACTTCGATACGCTGGCGCCGGTTTAATTGGGAAAGGGCTGTCGCATGACGGCAGATGCGAAGGGTCAACGAATTGACTGGTACCGGATTCCCCTCACGCGCGAGAACCTCTCCGCGCTCAACCGCAAAAGCGATTTCAAAGGCTTTTGCCAAACCTGCGGATATCTCGGTTTGCTGGCGGTAACCGGCACGGCCGCATGTCTCGCGGCGGTGCGGCTGCCGTGGTATTGGGTGGTTCTTGCCCTGTACGTTCATGGAACGTGCTGGAACTTCCTGGTCAACGGATTCCACGAACTGGTGCACGATTCGGTTTTCAAAACTCGCTGGCTCAACGGGTTCTTCCTGCGGATCTTCAGCTTTCTCGGCTGGTACAACCCCATCGGCTTTTGGGCCAGCCATACCGAGCACCACAAGTTCACCCTGCATCCTCCGGATGACCTTGAGGTTGTCCTTCCAGTGAAACTCACCGTTGCCGGCTTCCTGGAGCACGCCTTTATCAGCCCGGCGGAATTCAAATCCACTCTAACGGGAAACTTCCGCGTCGCGCGGGGCCGGCTGCAAGGAGAATGGGAGCATCACCTGTTCGATGACGAGCCCGTGCAGCGCCGCAAGCTGTTCAATTGGGCACGCATACTGCTCATCGGACACGGGGCGATTCTGATCATTGCGTGCGTGCTCAAGCTGTGGATGCTTCCGGTGGTTATCTCGCTCGCCCAGTTTTATGGCGGCGGACTTCATTACCTGTGCAACAACTCACAGCACGCCGGCCTGCGGGACAACGTGACCGATTTCCGACTATGCTGTCGCACGATTTATCTGAACCCGATATTTCAGTTTCTCTATTGGCATATGAACTACCATACGGAACATCACATGTATGCGGGTGTTCCTTGCTACAACCTGCCCCGGCTGCACCGCCTGATCCGGCATGAGATGCCCCACTGCCCGCATGGGCTGATCGAGACATGGCGAGGGATTGCCGCAACCCTGAAGCGACAGGCGATCGAACCAGGATATCAGTTCGTGGCCGACTTGCCGCCGGGATCGGGTCCCGCCCGGGCGCGGCAAGCGACGTTGGCGGGTTCCAATGTGACAGGAGGATAATGTCGGGGCGCGAGGATCAAAGCCTGCTGATCGCCGACGACTTGACCGGTGCATGCGATGCGGCGGCGGCGTTTCTCCCGGGGAATTCGGTGCGCGTGTGGCTCGACTCCGATGACCACACTGACAGTCCGGACCGGGTGCAGGCTTTCAACACGAATTCGCGCGGACTTTCCACGGCCGACGCCGCCAAGGCCGTTTTTGATTGTGCCCGGCGATGCCCGCATCATGCGATGCTGTTCAAAAAAATCGACTCGGCAGCGCGCGGGTCAATCGCGGCTGAACTTCTCGCGGCGAAGTCCGCCTGGGACGCCGATATGATTCTGCTTGCCCCCAGCTTTCCGGCGCAGGGACGTATCGTGCACGGTGGCATTCTTCACGTTCATTACTCCTCGGGTGAGCACCATCAGGTTCAGCTCAACACGCTTTTCCCCTCCGAATTCCATCCCGATATTGCTTTGCTGGACAAGCCCGCGGATTTATCGGCAGCGCTGGCGTCGGGAAAGCAGATTGCCATATGCGATGCGGAAACCGATGAGCATCTCAAGACCTTTGCCCGTGTGGCCGCACGACTACCCGGACGCATCCTTTACGCCGGCTCTTCCGGTCTCGCCAGAGCGATTGCTTCCGTGAATGGGATGAGTGAATCACAACCTCATGCACTCCTCCCGATCGCTTCCAAATTTTTTCTGATCGTCGGCACGCGGCACCCCGTGACGCGACTGCAGGTGGAAGACTTGAAAAAGTCTCGGATTGAAGCAAATCTTCTTGTCGTTCGTTGCGAGGGTGATGATTTGGATACGATCCGGAGTCAATTTCTGAAGCTGAATCCGCAAGTGCTGATCCTTACCGGCGGCGACACTGCACTTTTGGCGCTGAAGGCACTGGGAGCCCGCTCCATCGGTTTGCGCGGCGAAATTGCCGCGGGCATCCCCTGGGGCATTATCGATGGCGGCCTGGCACACGAACGGCTGGTTGTCACGAAGTCCGGCGGCTTCGGGGCCCCCACCACGCTCCGCCAAATCCTCGGCAAGCTTTCCGGCGACGGGCAAATATGACCAGAAAACCACGCATTGCCGTCGCCATCGGGGATCCCGCGGGCATCGGCTCGGAGATCACCCTCAAGGCGCTCACCGATCCCGCGCTTGCGCCGCTTGCCGATTGGATCATTATCGGCGACCGCGCGATCCTTCTCGCGGCCTCGCGATTGACCGGCTTCGATCTCGCGACTCTTCCCGCGAAAATCATTGAGGCCCGGAGTCTTCCTGCAAATCACGAGGTGGTTTTTGGCACGCTCCGCGCCGAATACGGACGCGCCGCGATTGATTACGTGCGACGCGCCGCCGAGATGTGTCTCTCTGGAGAGACCGACGCAATGGTAACCGCTCCGCTGAACAAGGAAGCCGTTACGCTGTCAGGCCGCGCTTTTACAGGCCAGACCGAATATATCGCCGAACTTACTGGAGCCGCCGAGTCGCGCATGGTGCTGATCTCGGAAAAACTCGCCACCGTTCACGTCACCACGCACATCGCGCTGGATGAGGCGTGCAAATTGGATCGGCCCCGCATCGTGCGCACCATCCAGCTTGGCAATGACGCGATGAAACTGATCCTGCAGCGTCAACCGCGCATCGCCGTCTGCGGCCTCAACCCACATGCGGGGGAACACGATCTCTTCGGAACGCAGGATTCGCAACACATCACTCCTGCCATCAATGAAGCGCGCGCGATGGGCATTGAGTGCAGCGGTCCCTGCCCGGCGGATACGATTTTCATTCGCGGGGTTCGAGGCGAGTTCGATCTCATCGTCGCCATGTATCACGACCAGGGCCACATACCGATGAAGCTCATCGACCTTGAATCGACGGTGAACGTCTCGCTGGGCATTCCAATTATCCGAACATCCGTCGATCACGGGACGGCTTTCGATATCGCTGGGAAAAACGTTGCGGACGCAAAAAATATGAAAGCCGCCATGCGATTTGCCGCGCGTATGGCTTTGGGAAAACTGGCCGCGGGCGCCGGAAATTAATCGATGCACCCGCTCAATGTCATCATCATCGCGGCATATCTTCTCCTGCTGATAGCCGTCGGAATCAGAACGTCGCGCGGCCAAAAGACGACCAGCACCTATTTCGCAGCGGATCGATCGATTCCCGGTTGGGCCGCGGGACTCTCGCTGCTGGCGACCATCATCACCAGCGTTACGTTCATCGCTTATCCCGGGGCGGCATACTCCGGCGACTGGACGCTGCTGGTTCCCGGAATCGCGTTCGTGGCCGTGATCGCGGCCATCGGCCCTGTCATTGTGCCGTTTTTCCGCCACGTCGTCGCCATGTCCGTTTACGAATATTTCGGCCATCGTTTCGGGACCGGTGTGCGCATGTATGCATCCTTTGCATTTGCGACCGGCCACTTCGCGAAAATGGGTTTTGTTTTTTATCTGCTGGCGCTGTCAGTCGCCGGAATTACGGGCTGGCCCATCGCGCTGATCATTATTCCTCTGGGCGCGATCACGATCTTTTACACGTTCATCGGCGGGTTGGAAGCTGTTATCTGGACTGATGTCATACAGGGCTTTTTGCTTTGGATTGGCGTCGCGGTGACGATCGGCATTCTACTGCTCTCTCGCAAGCCGGGGGCATCATCCATGCTGCATCTCATCTCCGCCAGCCATAAAACTCGCCTGGGGACCTTCAATTTCGATCTCGCCAAGCCAACGTTCTGGACGATGTCGATTTACGGTCTGTCTTTTTATTTGCAAAAGTACACCGCGGACCAGACCGTCGTGCAGCGTTACCTCGCGGCCAGAAGCGACCGATCCGCGCTGCGCGGTATGTGGCTCGGCGCATCCCTGTGCCTGCCGATCTGGACAGCGTTTATGTTCATCGGGTCGCTGCTCTGGGCGTTCTACAAGCTTACGGGTGAACCGCTTCCCGCCGCGGTGACGCGCCCCGACCAGGTTTTTCCCCACTACATGATCACACAGATGCCGCTCGGAGTGACGGGAATCTTCCTCGCCGCGCTTTTTGGTGCGGCCATGTCCATGCTTGCATCCGATCTCAATTGTCTTGGCCTGATCATCGTTGAGGATTTTTATCGATACTTTCGCCCGGGCTCGACCGACCGGCAGCGGCTTCGTTTCGGTAAGCTCGCCGTCGGGCTCTCGGGCATTCTCGCCATCGGCGTCGCACTTCGTCTGTCGCAAACGCAGGGTTCGGCACTGGCGATTTATTACACCGCGACGGCAATCGTGGCGGGTGGCCTGGCGGGACTTTTTCTGCTCGCCTTTCTGTCGCGCCGCGTCGGACCCGCCGCCGCCCTGCTGGGCATCGCGGCCAATCTTCTGTTCACCGCTTATGCCACTCTGACAATGAACGGCGGGAAAGCCCTCAATCTCCATGCATACAACTATCCCTGGCACGAGTACACGATTGGCGCGATCGGCAACGTGCTCTTGCTGGTGGTGGGACTCGCCGCGGCTACGATTATGTCTCGCGGCGATGGCGGCCATTCCGATTTGACCTTGTGGGACTGGCTCGCCAAACGCAAGCAATCGGACAGGATCGCACTTCCCACGGGAGAAGCCTTATGAGTCGTCTGCGCGAGGCGGTCAAACAAAACGGCGGAAAAACGCTTCTGGGCGCCGCCGCGTACTTTTACGATCCTATCTTCCTCGAGATCTGTGCTCATCTCGGCTACCAGGCAATCTGGATTGAGATGGAGCACGGTCACATTACGTTCGCCGAGGCTGCTGATCTTTGCCGAATGGCCTCCGGCACGGGGATGTTGACCATGATTCGCATTGCCGATGTCAGCCGCGAAAACATCCTCAAGGCTGCGGAGTGCGGCCCGGACATTCTCGACGTGCCCATGATCGAAACCCCGCAGCAAATGCAAGAGCTGCGCAAGTACGCTCGCTTCGCACCCAGGGGCTCGCGCGGGTTCTTTTCCGTTTCGCGCGCTGTCCAGTATGGCATCACGGACAACATCGTCAGCGCGCAGCAGAAGCTCAACGATGATCTTTGCCTCATGGGACAGATTGAAACGGTGGAGGCGGTGAATCGACTCGATGAACTTGCGGCCGTTCCCGACATTGATCTTTTCGTCGGGCCGGCGGATCTCGCGGCGAGCCTCGGTTTCCCCGGTCAGACGGACCATCCCGCTGTCCAGGCAGCGGCGGCCAACATCGTTCGCGCGGCCCGCGCTAATCACAAATGCATTGCCAGCGCCTGCGGACAGGCCGATATTTCATTCTGGCTCAGCCAGGAGATCGATCTGCTCTTTTGCGCCAATGACATCGCCTGCCTGAAGAAGGCGGCTTCGGAAAGCCTGGCGATGGCGAATGATCTTCTAGCAAAGCGAAAATCCGAATAACTGATATTCCAGCCCCTTCATTCGGCCGCTTGGAAAATTCGGCCCGGACGCATCCGCGGCCGCACGGGTTGAATGATTTCCCGGCGCGCGGGGGTGAGGCGGGCAAGCAGTTCCTCCGAGGGAAGATAATTAAAACGCGTAAGCATCATGTCGGGTGAATAGCGATAGATCATCACTCGGCGGTGCCCGGGATTCGTCCGCGCTGACGACCCGTGACAGATGGCATCCGTGAACATCAACGCGTCGCCTTTTTTCAGGTACACCTCTTTCATTTCGAGCTGATCGCCCGCTACCACATCGTCGTCGTAGGATTGCGGCTTGCCGGCCCGTGCGCCTTCGGCTCGAAGTGCCGGGTGAACCTCATGGCTCTTGTGGCTACCGGGAATTATCGTTGTCGCTCCATCGCCGGGGCCGATGTCCGTCAGCGCCATGAGAATGTTGATTTGTCCAACCAACCATTGCCCGGTGTGGTGCCGCACCAGATGCGGGAACGCCGCGATATGACCGCCGGAATGCAGCCCGATGAAGCCGCCCTGCCCGCGCACATTCAGAAACGCCTCGTTGATTGAAACGCGGTGATAACCGTTGCAGATATACCTGCGGACGTCGTTGATCCATGATGGATGATCGATGCATTCTTCAAAGATGCCGCCGGCCTCGAAGATGTGCTGGAAATTAATGCCATCATGCCCGGAATAGGTCTGCGCCTCGACGTCTCCCACCCAGCCGCCCACCCCACTGGCGGGATGGGCATCCACCCAGTCATTGATTCGCTTCACCTCCTGCGGCGAGAGTGCGCCCTTGATGATGCGATAGCCATAGAGATCAAATAAATAGTCGCGTTCAATTTCGGAAGTATTCATATCGTGCCCTCCGGGTTATCAGTTCAATACGCGATTCTCAAATATTGTGGAGCGGGCGTCGCGCTTACGCTCAAGACGCCCTGCGTTGCATGCAAGCGCGGCAACTCTTCTCCGGTAACGGAAAATGCTCTGAACTCGCCGTCGGGAACGGAAATCTTAATGGTCGCCGACTCTTTGGTGGTCCATACCACGAGTCGATTTTCATCGCCTTTGCTGAAAAGGAGACAATAGTCATCCGGCCGCTCGGTGCTGATGCGGTGATCGAAAGAGAAACCGTTCAACTGCGTCGTGAAAGTCTTCGCCGCGAAATACGCCGGTTTGGGTTTGAAGTCGCGATCCACCATTCCGAAATGATGCTCGGAATTTTTGGGGTCCGTCCCGTCGTTGCGCCAGTCATAGTAAATCGACAGCGGGACATGCTGCCATGCGTTGATGAGCCATTGCCGGACGAGATAATTCCCTTGCATGTCCGGGGTGATATCCTGCCAAAAGTTGGACCAGCCCCATTCGCCCGAAACGATCGGAATGCTTTCCCCGGCCGGAGCATACTTCGCGATTACATCGCTCAGTTTCTTAAAATCATCGACCACCGTTTCGGGGCCGGTTCCCCTGTACGCATGCACCGAAACCGCGGACCATTCTTCCAGGCAGCCGCTTTGAAAGCAGGCTTCGCAAAAGCCAATGTCGATGTGGGCGGTGGCCGGCCCGATAAAGCTTTCAGACGGCTCCACTGCATGAATTGCTTTGCCGGTGACGAGAGCGAGCCTGGCGTATGCGGCTGGATCGGTTTTTGGCCGCCAGAATCCACCGTTGGGTTCGTTCCACATTTCCCAGATCACGCCGCGCCCCGCATAGTGCGTGGCCGACGCCGCCGCCCATCGCGCAAATGCGGCGCGCGATTCATCCGTGCTGGGTGAATTCTTCTCGTACAAAGAATTGCTGTAGTCGAGAATAAACAGCGGGTGCATGTGAACGGCGTCGAGATCATTCATCAGTTCGTCATAACTGGAAAAGTCGTAGACGCCCCTGGTTTTTTCGATGTTCTGCCATTGAAAATCCGCTCGCACCCAGCCCATCCCGCAGTCTCCCAGAAGTTTCATTTCTCCCGGCTCGGGACGGACGAAATGGATATTCACGCCGACGCCCTGGGGCACCGGACCGCAGCGCAATATCGAATCCGCCCGCATGCGCAAAGGACTTGCGATCAAAATCAACGTCACAAGCAGAACTTTTCCAAGCAGAGTTTTCATGGTGTCTCTCATTGTCCTTCAAACCCGAATTCAATTTCATTTCGCCAATGCGTGATCCACTGGGAGTGCATCGAACTGCCGATGCGGCTGACGCTTCGATCATGAGCCAGCTCGTAGCTGGGTCCGTCATTGTCGTTAACGCGAAAGTTGAACTTGATGGTTTGCCCTTCATCAAGCCTCTCTTTGACCAGAGGTAACTCGGTCCAGGGAATCGCACACTCGACAATGCGGGTGACCGCGTCGCGGCGAACGACAAGCTGCGCGCCGGGAACCGGGCCATCATGCGGATCGGCAGGCTGCCGGGGATAAAAATCCTTGAGCGGTTGGCCCGGGACCTTCAGGCGCCAAACTTCGGTTCCACCGCCGTAGCGTGCGGCGACGGCATTCAGCGCAAATTCATAATCGTTTTCGGGGGTCGGCGTATAACCGGGCACCGTTCCGGGCAGGCAGGGATACGAATCCTTCGCAGCCACGTCGTTCTCCGATGTGACGTTAAATGCAATCTGTACGTTATCAAATGAATCCGAACCGTTCCCCGCGGGAAGCACGGGCTGATGTGCATACACATACCGGCGCACGCCCGCGGGCCAGTGGAGTTCTCGCCACGGCCGGGGCTCGCCAAACGTCGGGGATGCCACATCGCCGCTGAACGCATCGGTGCCGATGACGGAATCAACCCGCGTCTGGGCAAGGCCGGTCAAATCCTTGTTTCGAAAAAACTGAACGGTTACGCCGTGAGCTGCCGCGCCGGCTGGAACAGGACCGGCGGGGATCAACGCTTCCAGCGGGATAGGCGTTTCTTTTGTCGCTCCTGGCATGATCCATCCCGCCTTCAAGAGAGCCCCCCCACCATCTTGAAAGTATTCAATTCGCAGGTCATAGGCGCGACCTGCCACCAAATCGACGGCAGCGCGATCGACGGCCGGCGCGTGGATACTCCAGTCGTCGATCACGCAAACGCCATTGACAAAAACACGCACGCCATCGTCGCTGTGGGTAACGAGCGTGTATCTTCCGGTCGTCGAAGCGGTCAGGGCCGCGCTCCACCGGGCCGAGAACTGAGGCGGAGCCGCCGTGGTGTCAGGAGGGATAAAAACGGTCGGCGGAAAGAAAAACGCGTCATCATCCCGCGTCGCGAATCGCAGCGTGCCCAGGTCGGGCGTGGTGTCGGCGATCTTAGCGGCGAAGTAAAAATTTGTGCTGTCGTACGCGAGATACCCGGTCGCGAAACCCGCCTTGATATCCCTGGCAAACATCCTGTTCGGATACCAGGCCTGTTCCGTCAGTGATGGGCCGCCATCATTGGCCGTCACCGGCTGCGGCAGCACGCCTTCCCAGTCGCTTAAATCTCCATCAATCTTGACGGACCTGCGGGCAATGACGTTGCAGTGCAGGTCTTCCTCATGATGAACGGCGCCATCCGCACCCGCGTCAAAGATGACGATCAGCTTGTAGGTATTGGATGAAATCTCGGCCACGCCGTTCACGCTCAGTGCGACATCCGTCGCCACACGCGGAGCCAGCGTGAGCGTGTCATTTGGCGGGCCAATCGCGACGCCGGAGAGTGTCACACTGAGTATTCCCGTAACCGGCCGATTCAGCACGTTGGTAAGGCGGAGATGAACCGCGGGCCGAGATGCCAGCGGCGCGGTCATATCGTGGGCGACAATCTCTACCGGTTCCAGCCCGTCGATCCGCGCTGCGCGCACCGCCGCAATGAGCTTTGCAAATGAACCGGGCTTTCCATCGCCCCTCAAGACGTAGCTGCGCGTGGTAAGCGGAATAAACAAACGCCCGTCGGCGCTGGGCGCAACCGGATTGCCATACGCATCGTACGCCGCATACGCCGGATCAACCGGCAGGGTCAGCATTGCTCCGTGAGAATTATGCGGCAACGGATGAACCGAACGCAGAATCGTGCCGTCACCGGCCAAAATATCGCCGGTGATGACGACCGTGCCATCTTCCGGATTTCCGGGCGTGCCATCCGGTCCGGGCAGGCCGTCAAAAACAAACACCCAGGGCAATCCATTCTTGAAGAGAATTTCATGAAACGGGCGGTCCCCAAGAAAATGCGCTACAGCCGCCAGCGCCGCCGCTGGCGATCCGGGAAACTGCTGGGGAATTTTATGGATCGCGCCATCGGGTTCGGCGATGTCAGCCGTGCCGCGGTCCTCCATCACCATGTTCGCATCCACGCCCATAACACGGTCGTATCCAGCGGCTCGCCAGCTCGATAACAGCGGCAGAATCCGATCGTCCGTGTTGGCAACCCAGCTTTCCGTATCCCACACGCGTACCCGTCCATAAGGCTGCGGCGCTTGCCGGTCGCGCCACAGGGGAACTGTGCTGGGGCAATTCAGACCTTGATAGTGAATCGAGACAAAATCGAAGACCGGCAGGAATTCCGCGCGGCCTGACGGGTCGGCGAACAGCTTGTTCATCGCATTGAAGGATGAATCGCACCCACCGACCAGCACGGTGACGTTAGCCGCCTTGCGGGCGGCGAGCACGCCGCGGGCCATCGCTCGGTACGCCTCGCGGTAGCGGAGCATATCGGCAAGCCAACCGCTGATTCCGCCCCCTTCCCAGGGTTCGTTGTAAAGATAAACAGCCGTGACGGGCCCGTGCGGATAACCAAATTCGCGGCAGACGCGCTGCACAAACAGCGAGAAATCCGGATCGAGATCGGGTCGCCACATCGAATCGTTGGCCCAACCCACCATTCGATTCTCATCGTCCAGTTGATGGGCCCAGACTCCCAGGGCGGTTTGATCCGGCGGGTTGCCCTGGAAATAGAGCATGCAGGTCATTCCATCCCGCGTCAGATCATCCATTTCCTTCTTCAGATGATCCCATCGGTCGTTAAAATCCGGCGCATCGCTCCGACGATAGTCCACGCTCTTCCGCACGGAACGGATTCCAAGCCGCCGAAGCAACGCGTGATCGCGCTCGTCGAGGGTCATCACCGGAAATTCACCGGCACTGGGCGCCGGAGTTAATGCCCGCACAAAAAGCGTCGCGAGGCGCCGGCCCTGACTACCGAAATCGAGTATCAGCGCATATCCGCCGAAAATTTCCGGCACCTCCACGGGAAGCTCGATCGTTTGGCGTCCATGCGCAGCAAGATCAAGACTGATCGCCGCATTGATGGGAAAAGTATCCAGCGCCCGCAACTCGTAGCTGAACATGTCGGGTGGCGTCGTCCGCAATTCGTATCGAATCAGCTCCGCTTTTCCCGCTTCGTGAATTGGATGGTCTGTCAGATTCGTTATCTGGAATGAAAACGAGACACGCCTGTCACTCGGCCCGACGACATTTGCCGGAAGATCGCAAGACACCTGGGCGACCGCGTATGTGGTTGATTCCTTGTCCGGTGTAAGGCCATACGCCTCCCGCCATCCGGCCGGCGGGGCGCTGTGATCGGTGGATTCGAGCATTGCACGCGCGGATTGCGGGCCAAAGGAAATGACCGCCGCGAGAAACAGGAGAATCTTTGTGCCGCCGTTCATTTGGTTTGTAAGTGAACCGTCCCGCGCGAACCCTCAGGGCATTGCATTGACCTGTCCGCCGCCCGATGGTGGATGCCAGCGGTAGATCACCGTCTTGATGCAATAGTCGTCCTCGACAAAAATATCGTATTCGCCATTAGGGCGTTCATCGGCCTCCATGCCAAAGGGGCGGACGTCGACCCAGCCCGTATCGCCTTGTTTAAATTCGCCGTTATTCGGGACCATATTGCCAACGTACGTGCCGTCAGACGCCTTATAAACTCGAACAAGGCTTCGCGTCTGCACGCCGCCGATGAACGCATATTCTCCTGCCACCGACAGGGCGATGGAAGTTTTGTCCGGACCGTACGGCAAAGAAAGCGTCCAGGCGGCAGTGCGATTACCGGAACTCCAGTGGTTGTATCGTGCGACCACGCGGAACCCACCCCAGGTGTCGCTTTTCAGATCAGCCGTATAACCGGCGAGATACATCGCATCGGTGGAGGCATCATAAAAAGCCCGCTCCAGGCCGTTATTCACCCTGTTTGAGAACGGCGCCGGAATGGGATAGGTATCAATCGCCGAATAGGAATATTCCGGGTTGCCGTGGATGTCGAAGCCTTGAAGCCTGTATCGGCGAAGCCGACTCGAATCGCCGTCGGTATTGATGGTTTGCCAAATATCTCCTCGAGTGTCCACAAACCAGCCCCAGCAGTTGTCGCCGTACTCGTTGGGCTGGGCGGGCTGCGAGAACTCTCCCGGGTCGAACTGCCCGTTTCCATTGGCATCGCGCCAAATACTTTCACCCCCGGGCGCATGCGGCGCGACCGCGGTTCTCTTGGTCAGCGAGGCAGACGGAATAGCCACCTCGCCAAACGCAGCCGGGTCGAAGCGATAAATGAAAATCCCGTTCGCGTACTGGTCGGATGCAAACATATACAACCGATTGCCGTTCAACCGGCGAAGCAGCGGCTGCAAAGCATTGCCCGTGCGAAAGTCCCTGGGAAAATCCAGCGGATCGGTGGTGATGCCCAGAGCCGACCACTCGCTGCCGGGAACCGTCCTGTCCCAATTCATTCGATAGTGGACATCGCTGCCATAAACATCTTCGGGCGAGCCCGGATCCATGGAGACCATGTCCAGCCATTGCATGCCAAACCTGATCCACTGGCGATCCCCCGATGCGCTGTATTTTTCCAGCATGTCCTGGTGATGGCCGCTGTGATATGCGACCGCATCGGGCGAAGAACTCACGTAGATATTTCCTTCCGAATCAACGCCAACACCCGTGATGCCGAGGAATTTACCGGGCAAGAGCTCGCCGCGCCGATTTCCGGGACCGCTATCGATATGCGAGCCGAATGTGGTAATGGGGCGGGTGGGAGTCTCGTCCAGTCGAAGCGGGTCGTACGTTTTGATGTTCTCATCCGTTCCGGCGTCGGCGACGAGCACATCTCCCCGGGCGTCAATCGCGATATCGATCGGCTTGCATTTTTCAGCGAAGGAAATGACTGCGCGCTGATTGCCATCCGGCGAAAATTCCAGGACTTTCGGGCCTTCGCCATCGCCGGCGCTCTGGATCGCCCAGACATCTCCCGCGGAATCGACCGCAAGATGACCGATGCGCGGCACGCCGGTCCAGTCGGTGACCAGCGACATGTCTGCAGTGCTATAAACGCGAATGCGATTGTTGAAAGGATCGGCGACGTAAAGCTTGCTGTCGGTCGCGGCCAGCCCCGCAAGATCGGCCGCCTTGCCGTCCGGCACTTCATCGACGGGCAGGAACTCGCGCGCGGCGGTGTCGCCGGCACCTCCCTTGGCGCCGGGAAAAGGCGCGGCCCGGGTGATGTCCGACCGCAGACGCCGTCCGATGCCGAACCACGTCTTCCCCGCCGGCGGCCACGTGCCCGGATCTGTCAGGTGCCCCCCTTCATTACCGACTTTTTGGGTGATGAAAAGGTAATGCGAATTCGCGGTCACTCCACCGCCGCCGCCAAATCCCCAACCCGCAGTATGGCCGGCATCGGTGATCAATCTCCCCGCTGAATTGAACTGCGTCACGTTGTATGTGCCTTCGTCCCAGGCGACGTTGGTGTAGACCGTTCCATCCGGAGTCACCGCAAGACCGTCAATCCCCTGCTGGATGTGCCGCATTCCCCTGGCAACAGAATTCCCGACCCATGTGGTCGTATATGTCCCCGGCACCGTGACCGCTTGAGGGGCGGGGTCATTCAACTCCACGGTCGCAGCCATAATCGCGATTCCAAGGCCGATCACCTCGCGGCCGGCAATTGCGCCTGGGTCAAAACGAGAATTCTGGTCTCGCACCCGGGAGACCGATAACGCCGAAGATATCGAGCCGGCTTGCTTTGACGATAAGCCGGGAGACACCGACACCAATCCAAAAAGGAGAAAGATGCTGAAATTGCGCATTGGGGTTACTCGAAAGCGTAAAACCATCCGTCCGCCGTGGAATCTGACAATTATACGTTTAACGCGTCCCACTATAGGGAAAACAACGATTTGGGTCAAAAAGAAAAGTGGGTCAAAAGACAAAATTTCCTTGCAATTGATTTATGATGTGATATTAATTTGAGCATCAAACCCTGTCTTGTGTCTGAGTGGCGGAAATATGAAGGTTGCAGTGAAAAGCACTAATCGCCGGCGGCAGTCGTCGCGGGCCCACTTTCAAACGGAGGAATTGCCATGTCTGAAAATGCAAAGAGAAATGCGCTGACCTATCCCCGGCGTTCGGGCGAAAGAAAAATATTCTGGACCCTGGTCGGAG
>Ga0302326_10006713_pt1 | contig 25749 bp, 19 predicted proteins | sample Palsa_T0_3_FD_202264 | JGI IMG/M metagenome (GOLD analysis project Ga0302326, IMG submission 202264) | Peat permafrost microbial communities from Stordalen Mire near Abisko, Sweden - Palsa_T0_3 | ecosystem: Environmental > Terrestrial > Soil > Palsa > Peat permafrost | place: Sweden: Abisko... | reverse complement strand
GAATTCCGTCTTAGCCTCATCGAGCAGTATGCCGCGCTCGACCATCGAGGCAATGAGCGCTTCCAGTTGTTCTTTCACAAGGCACGCTCCACAAGAAGGTTTCCCCGGCGATCAACAATCGCCATTGGTGCCATTCCTAGTCCAATTCCCGGCCGGCCAATTTTTTATACGCTTCGCGATACTTTGCGCGCGTTGCCGCCACCACTTCGGGCGGAAGTTCTGGCGCCGGAGGCTCTTTCGACCAGCCGATTTTCTTCAGATAGTCACGCACGAACTGTTTGTCGAATGAAGGCTGAGAACGGCCGGGCATGAACTGATCGGCGGCCCAGAAGCGCGAGGAATCCGGCGTCAACGCCTCGTCGATCCAAATCAGATTGCCGTCGTCAATGCCGAACTCCATTTTCGTATCGGCCATGATGATGCCGCACTCCGCGGCGTAATCCGCGGCGCGCCTGTAAATCTCCAGGCTCACTTCGCGCAATTTTTCCGCCAGCGGACGCCCGATGCGCGCCGCTGTTTCATCGAACGAAATATTCTCGTCGTGGCCGGTGGTGGCTTTCGTCGAAGGAGTGAAAATCGGCTCCGGCAGTATCTCCGATTCGCGCAGCCCGGCCGGCAGACGTATGCCGCAGACGGCGCCACCGGCAACGTATTCGTTCCACCCCGAGCCGGTGATGTACCCGCGCACCACGCACTCAATGGGGATCGGCTGCGTGCGGCGCACCAGCATCGTGCGGCCCCGCAGAATGTCGGCATACTTCGTCAGCTTCGGAGGGAAATTCGTCGCCGACAAAACATGATGGGGCACGATATCGCCCAGCTTATCGAACCAGAAAAGCGAAAGCTGCGTCAGGACGCGTCCTTTGTCCGGAATCGGAGTGGGCAGCACGACGTCAAATGCGGACAGGCGATCCGTGGCCACAATCAACAGGCCTCCGTCCACTTCGTAGATGTCGCGCACCTTTCCGCGAGCCAGCAGTCGGGCTTCTGGAAAATCTGTTTGGGAAACAACGGCTTCGTTTTTTGTCCGTGTCACGGGAAACGATTCCTCTCAGGGGAAGCGCGTATTCTAGCGCAGGAGACGCGGAAGTCAACAGCCGCGGAGAAATGTTTTGTACGTGGAGCTAGTCGGAAAGGCTCCGCGGACAATAATGGCCGGTTTAGCGGGGAACTTTCCCGGGCGAGAAATGGACAATTCCCGGGGAATCTCCATGGATGGTCAGGCGGCGGCGGGCTGCGCGGCGCGTTTTTCCTCGTCCCAGCGGACAGAAACCAACCTGGAGACGCCCGGCTCCTGCATCGTCACGCCGTAGAGGACTTCCGCCATCTCCATGGAACGCCGGTTGTGCGTCACCACGATGAACTGCGTGTGCTCCTCCATCAGCGCAAGCATCTGGTTGAAGCGGCCCACGTTCGCTTCATCCAACGGGGCATCCACTTCGTCCAGAATACAGAACGGACTTGGGCGGTAACGGAAGACGGCAATCAGGAGGGCGAGGGCCGTGAGGGCCTTCTCGCCGCCCGACAGGAGCAGCAAGTTCTGCAAGCGTTTCCCCGGCGGCTGTGCGGCGATATCGACTCCTGAATCTTCGGAGCTGTCCGGCTCCATCAGCCGGATTTCGCCGGTGCCTCCGCCGAAAAGCGTGCGGAAAGCCTCCGCGAAATGCCCATTGATCGCGGCGAAGGCATGCTCGAATTTCTCGCGAGAAATTTCATCCAGCTCCCGAATGGCTTGCTGCGTGTTTTCGATGGATTGCAGCAAGTCGGCGCGCTCGTGGCTTAGGAAGGTGTTGCGCTCCTCGCATTCGCGGTATTCATCGAGCGCCATCATGTTAATCGGGCCCATGGAATCGATGCGCGCATGAAGTTCCGCATACTCCACTTCCGCCGTGGCCAGTTCTTCGGGAGTCATGGGCTCCGTATTTTCGGCCGCGAGCGCCGCCGGCTCGATGTTCAGTTCAGTGAGACACGTTTGCCGCAGATGGTCGCGATCCGCGTCGTTTCGCGCGCGTTCCACTTCCTGCTGGCCGCGGCGCGTCCGCAATTCCTCCAGCGAAAGCCGTTGCGAGCGGACAGCTTCGTCCAACTCCGCCGCCCGCTTTCGGGCGCTCTCCCATTCATTTTCCAAACGTTTTTTTTCTTCTTCGAGCCGTTGTTTCTCCGCGCGATATTGCTCCGCCAGTTGCGCCTGCTCGGCTGAATTCGTTTCCAGCGCGGATTTCTCACGTTCCAGCGCCGCTGCCTCTTCGCGAAGCGCGTCCGCACGGTGAGTTGCCGCGCTGATTTCCTCCTCCAGCTTCCGCCCTAATTGCTCTGCTGCGGCCAACCGTTCAGCCAGCTTGGCGCCCTCCGCGCGCAAGGCGCTCCCTTCTTCCTGTTGCGCTTGGGAACCTTCCCGAACCATCTCCAGTTGCCGTGCTCCGTCTTCAGCTTGTTGCTCGATTCGCACGCGCACCGCATTCGATTCCGCATGCCGATTTGCCGCGGACGTGGCCAAGTCCATGGCCGCTCGCGCTTCTTCTGCCAACCGCCGGCATTCGTGTTCCTGCGCCGCTTGCCCGGCTGTCAGTCGCTCGACTTCCGCGTTTACCTGCCGGCTGTGGTGTTGAGTCGTCACCAACTGCTTTTCCGCTTCCAGATAATTCGCCAGCAGCCGCTCATTTTCGCTTTCCGCCAAGCACAATTCCTGTTCCAGTCGCGCCAAATTAGCTTGTGCTTCATTCACGCATTCCTGCAGGCCAGCGGATTCCGCCTGTCGCATGCGCAGTTCGCGTTTCAGCGCCAACGGACCAGCATCACCGGGCCGGCCGCCGCTCACCATCCGCCCGTGGTAACAGGTGCCGTCTGGCGTGACGAAATGGTACTGGATATTTTCTCGCGCCAATCGCTCGGCGGTGGCCGCCGTCTCCACCAGAAATGCAGACCGAAGCTTGGGCAGGAAATGTTTGGCTGCCGGGCCCAGTGGATCCCGAAATTCCACCAGGCGATCCATGCGGTCCACGACGCCTTGCGGAGCGGTCGGCGTCTCGGCGTCCGTTCCTTCCAATTTTAGGTTGCGCAACGAGTCAACGAAGAATGTCGCGCGGCCACCCATCTCCTCGCGCAGCAGCGAAATTCCCGCGCGTGCGTGGTCAAACGTTTCCACGACCACATACTCCAGTTCATCATGCAGAAACTGCTCGACCGCAGTTTCGTATTCCTGAGCGACTTCCGCGTAGTCCGCCAGCAGCCCCACCGCGCGAAACCCCTGCGATTCGCCGTGTCCGTTTGCGGTAAACAGTTTCTGAACCGCCTCCGCCGTGTAGGCACGGTCGTTCAAAATCTGCTCAATGGACCGGCAGTGACCCTGCGACGCAGCCAGCTCTCCCCGCGCCATTTCAGCGCGGCGCGATTGATCCGGAAGCGCTTGCCGCAATGCGGCCGCGTATCCCTGCGCGGACTCACGTTGCCGCTGCGTGTCTTGGAGATGTGCATCCGCCCGGGCGAAATCCGCCATGGAAATTTCCGCAAACTCTTTCTGTTTGCCGGTCAGCGCCGTGATTTCCTGCAGCGCTCCGCGCTGGCGCTCCCATTCGGCCGTGAGCCGCGCGTGTGAAATCTGTGCCTGCTCAGCCTCAACCTGGCTGCGGGCAGTTTGTTCCGCCAGCCGACCGGCTTCCCGCCGCATTTCTTCAACCTTTGCTTCCAAGGCCGAGCGGTCTGCTGCGGTTTCCGCAGCATTTGCCAAGATTTGTTGCAGCCGAGCTGACATCGACTCCGCCTGCTGGCGCAACGCAGAAGTCTCGCTGAGGCGAACTGCTCGTTCGGCCATTAACTGCTGCGTGTGGACATCGGCCTGGTCCGCTTCGCCAGCCAGCCGTTGCCTCCGCGATTCGGCCTGGACGATCTGTTCACGGCCGTAGGCGATTCGATTCTCGGCGCGGTCCAATTCCAAGCCCCATTGATTGGCAAGATTTTGCAGGCGGCGCAACTCGCCGTCCATTTCATAGGTTCGCGCGTTAAGCCGTTCCTGCTCCGCCTCTCGTGCGTGCAGTTCTTGTGAGCAATGCTGTTCAGCATCGCTCGATTCGCGCAGCTGAGCTGTCAGTCGCTCCGAGTTGCCCTGCAGCCGCGCCGCTTTGCTTCCAAAAAGCCTTCTCTGCCGGCCTCGAAGCTCATCGCGAAATTCTGTGTAACGGCGCGCTTTGCTCGCCTGCCTTTTCAGCGACGCGAGTTGTTTCTCCACTTCCGAGAGAATGTCGCTAACCCGTGCAAGATTGCCCTTGGACGCCTCAAGCTTAGCTTCAGCCAACCGCCGCTTGGATTTATACATGGTCACGCCCGCGGCTTCTTCAATGATGGAGCGCCGGTCCATGGGCTTCGAGTTTAGAATTTGGCCAATGCGCCCTTGCTCGATGATGGCGTAGGAGTCCGGACCCAGACCGATGCCCATGAAAAGTTCCTGGATGTCGCGCAGGCGCGCCACGCGCCCGTTCAGCAGATAATCGCTTTGCCCCGAGCGATACAGTCGCCGCCCAATCACCACTTCGCCCGGCTTAAAGGCGAGAGATGATTTTTCCGCGGCACGGCGGCCATAGCGTAACGGTAACGGCGGTTCTGCTTCAGGCGCCAGCGATTGAGCGGATTCATGGCCTGAGAGTTCGGATGCGGCGAATGGCGTCTCGTCCTCGGAATGTTCCAGGACGCGAGCAGCAGCTTCGGCCAGTTCCGGGTCCGTTAGCGTCAGCGTTACCTCGGCCAGCCCCAGCGGTGGCCGCTTCACGGTGCCATTGAAGATACAGTCGGCCATGCGCTCGGCGCGCAACATCTTGTGGCTCTGCTCGCCCAGCACCCAGGAGATGGCGTCTACCACGTTCGATTTTCCGCAACCATTTGGCCCCACGATACACGTGATGCCGCTGCCGCTGAACGATATATTCGTCTTCTCGCAGAACGACTTGAAACCCAATATTTCGACTTTTCGCAGTTTAAGCAAGCGTATCCTCGCGTGCGCCGTTTCCGCTCCGCCCTGCGGCGCGGCTCCGTGGCGCTATTGTGAAACAAATCGGGGAGGAATTTACAGACAAAAAGGCGCAAGGTCCAACGGGCCTTGCCGCCTGGCGCTTGAGATGGCGGTATAGGAGCAAAATAGCACGGAACGGTGCTGCTGTAAACAAGCGCTCGGGTTAGTTGTGAGAAAGACAACGCCGGTCGGAAATGATCCCATCGAGGATCGCCTCCATGGAGCCGCCGTGTTTCCGTTTCGTTATCCCTCGGCTACAATGAACCATTCATACCGCCGGTAAGGATCTACTGCCTGCGCGCATTCTACGAAGGAAGCATGGCTGAAATCAGGCTGCACAACACGTTGACGAACAGGGTTGATCCCTTTGCACCGCTTCATCCCGGCGAAGTGCGCATGTATACGTGCGGGCCCACGGTTTATGATTTTGCCCACATCGGCAATTTTCGCACATTTGTTTTTCAGGACATTCTTCGGCGGTATCTGCGCTCGCGCGGCTACACCATCAACCAGGTCATGAACCTTACCGACGTGGACGACCGCATCATTCAGAATGCAACGGCCGCGGGCATCGGCATACGCGAATACACGGACAAATACATCGAAGCGTTCGTTGAAGATATGCGCGCGCTCAGCCTGGAAGCGCCCGAGCACTTGATTCGAGCCACGGATCATATACCGCAAATGACCGCGCTGATCGAGCGGCTGACGGCCAACGGGCTGACGTATAACAGCGAAGGCTCGATTTATTACCGCATTGCCGGGTTTCCGCACTACGGCCGCCTGTCGAAAATTGATCTCAGTGGTATTCAAGCGGGCGCGCGTGTGGACGTGGACCGCTACGAAAAGAACGACGCGCGCGATTTCGCGTTGTGGAAGGCGCCCAAGCCCGGCGAATATTATTGGGAGACGGCTATCGGTTCTGGCCGTCCAGGTTGGCACATTGAGTGTTCCGCGATGGCCATGGCTTATCTGGGGGAGACGCTCGACATTCACACCGGCGGAATTGATCTGGCTTTTCCCCACCACGAAAATGAAATCGCGCAGTCGGAAGGAGCGACGAGAAAACCGTTCGTGCGCTTCTGGCTGCATGCCGAGCATTTGATTATTGACGGCGAGAAAATGTCCAAGTCGCTGGGAAATTTTTTCACGCTTCGCGACCTGCTGGCCAAGGGCAGCCGGCCTTCCACGATTCGCTTCCTGCTGGCGTCCGTGCCCTACCGCCGACAGTTGAATTTCACGTCGGAGAGTTTGCAGCAGGCGGCCAGCTCTGTTGACCGGCTGCGCAATTTTGTGTCACGGCTTGCGGCGGAGACGCTTCCTTCGGGGCACACCGAAGAGATTGATGCTCGCCTGAGGCATGCCGAAGATGATTTCGATGCCGGCCTTTCCGATGACTTGAACACCGCAGTTGCCCTGGCCGCCGTCTTCGACTTGGTGCGGGACGTGAATATCGCCCTCGACCGCGGCGAGATTCGCAACGATGACGTACCCAAGATTCTTGAGACGATGCGAAAATTCGACGCCATCTTCGCCATCCTGCCGAATGATGACGATGAAAAACTCCGCCAGCTCGGATATTTGAGTGAAGACGCCGGACTGAGCGATGCCAACATTGAAAAGCTGGTGGCCGAACGCCAGGCCGCCCGACTCGCGCGCGACTTTTCGCACTCCGATGAGATTCGCCGCAGGCTGGCCGACAGTGGTATCATCCTTGAAGACATTCGCGATGGCGGGATACGCTGGAAACGCAAATGAATCGCTTGATCACAATCCGGTTTGCCGCACATGACCTGCCCGCCAGCCAGCGTCCCAGCCTCTTCGGCGTAGATTAATTTCTTTTTCCTCCGCAGTTTCTGCGCAACGGCTTTGCCATGCGCCCAATTCCTGTTGTTTTCGGTTCCGGAGGAACGCCATGTTAATGACAGAAACAAAGCTCCCACACTTGGTAACACCGTTGCCCGGCCCAAAGGCCCGCGAGATCGTGAAATTGGATCACCAATTCCTTTCGCCGTCCTATACCCGCGATTACCCGCTGGTGGCCAAGAGCGGACGCGGCGCGGTTGTTGAAGACGTGGACGGGAACGCTTTCCTGGATTTCGCCGCGGGCATTGCCGTGGTGTCCACCGGCCATTGTCACCCCCAAGTGGTTGCCGCGATTCAGAAACAGGCCGCGGAACTAATTCATGTGTCCGGCACTGATTTTTATTATTCCAGCCTCGTCGAACTGGCGCGCCGACTCGGCGACATCGTGCCTGGGCCAGAACCCAAGCGTGTTTTCTTTACCAATTCCGGGACCGAGGCAGTGGAAGCGGCCATGAAGCTGGCACGCTATCATACGCGACGCGAGAAATTCATTGCGTTCACCGGCTGCTTCCATGGCCGCACCTTCGGCTCCCTTTCACTGACCGCCAGCAAATCCGTGCAGCGGACGGGATTTGGCATGTTGGTTCCCGGTGTATTCCATGCTCCCTACCCTAATACCTATCGCGGCTCGTGGGGCTTTCCGCCCGAGACCGTGGCAGAAGATTCCATGGTATTCATCGAGAATGCCCTATTCCGCAGGCTGGTGGACCCTGCGGAGGTCGCAGCAGTCTTTGTGGAGTGCATTCAGGGCGAGGGTGGCTACCTTCCCGCGCCCGCTCCGTTCCTGCAAAAGCTTCAGACCCTTTGCCGCAAACACGGCATCCTTCTTGTCACTGACGAAGTGCAATCCGGCATGGGACGCACCGGAAAGTGGTGGGCGTTCGAACACGCCGGCATCGAGCCGGATATTGTCTGCAGCGCCAAGGGCATCGCTTCCGGCATGCCGCTGGGCGCCATGATTGCGCGAGCCAGCATCATGGATTGGAAACCCGGCGCACACGCGACTACCTTCGGCGGAAACCCCGTGTGCATCGCCGCGGCGCTTGCTACTATGAATCTGCTCGAGGGGGGATTCATCGCCAATGCAGCCAGGATGGGCGAGTACCTCTTTGCGCGAATGAAAGATTGGCCCGCGCGTTTCCGCATCGTGGGCGACGTGCGAGGAAAAGGCTTGATGATCGGCATTGAGTTCGTCCGCGATCAAAAAACCAAGGAGAAGGCCCCGGAGATTCGCGAGAGAATCATCCAGGCCGCATTTCAACATGGATTACTGGTGCTCGGGGCGGGCGGAAACGGCGTACGTCTTTCGCCGCCGCTGATGATTGACGAGGAACAGGCCGATTGCGCCCTGCGCATCCTCGAAACCTGCATCGCTGAAGTGGAACGCACGGTTTAGCGCCATCCAGTTCAAAACCGGGAGGCGGCGGAATTGACTCGAATTCTCGATGTCGGCTGTGGACGGGCAAAGTTTCCCGGATCCACCGGCATCGACAGGAATCCGCGAACGGCGGCTGACGTGCTTTGCGATATTGACCACGGAGCGCTGCCGTTTCGGGATAGCGTGTTCGATGAACTGCGCGCGATTCACGTCATCGAGCACGTCAATGACGTCATAGCCAGCACGGAGGAGTTCCACCGGGTCACGCGGCCCGGTGGAACTCTCTATCTGGTGACGCCGCACTACACGGATTTCAGTTCCTTCTGCGATCCCACACACCGCTGGCACTTGAATTCTGCTTCGTTCTATTATTTTTATTCGCAGGGGCCGCACGGCGGCGAGCCCAGTTTCTACACGCAGGCGCGCCTGCGCGAAAAGCGCGTGCACATCCGCTTGCTGAATTTTTGGAGAGCTCTCGGCTTCGAATTTCTTGTCAACCATGCGCGCTGGTTCCGGCGCTTCTGGGAGTTTTACTTGTGCTATGTCGTGCGCGGGAAAGTAATTGAATTTGAATTCGAGGTGCTGAAGTAGGCGTGTTTGCCCGCATATTCTTCGCGCTCGTCCACTTCGGCGCCCGAAGGGGTTTATCGGTTCCGACTGCTTTCGATGATGCTACGGCAAAATTCGCGCACCGACGCCTTACCGGCGTCCGAGGTGAGACGTACGCATATTGGTACCTGCGCCGACACGGCTATGTAATGATTGCCCGCAACTATCGCGCCGCGGGGGATCATGCCGAGATCGATTTGATTGGCTACGACGGCTCCACGCTTGCTTTCATCGAAGTGAAGACCCGCACGATGCGCAATGAGAATTCCTTCCGGCCCGAGCTTGGCATTACGGATGGCAAGTACCGCGCAATGTCCCGCATGGCCCAACGCTTCCTTCGAGAGCGACGGTTAAAGAGCGCTCGCTATCGTTTCGATGTTTTGGCCCTGGAAAATTGGCCGGGGCGGTATCCCATTGTGCGCCTTCACAAAGGCGCCTTTTCCGGCGACTAGGCGCTCACACAGCGCGTCATGCATTTCGGCGGGAGCAATGCCGCTTGGGGTACTCCGGCGGTAGTACGCATGTCGCATGCCTGGTGCCCGCAGGAATCGCCAAAACCAGTTTGCGCGTAGTAAACTAATTGTTACAATCGCGGATTTTGCGGGATTCCTTTCCCTCGTAAAGAGTGTTATTGGAGGAAGATTTTGCCCGAATTGCGCCGAGACCCGATAACGGGACGATGGGTGATCATTTCCACTGATCGCGGCCGTCGCCCGAGTGATTTTGTCCGCGAGAGCGTGGTGCAGAAGGGCAACGCGAATTGTCCTTTCTGTTACGGCCATGAAGCCAAGACGCCGCCGGAAATCATGGCCTACGGCCGCAATGGCGGCGAGCGGGATACTCCTGGGTGGAGCGTGCGCGTGGTCCCCAACAAATTTCCCGCGCTGGGCATTGAAGGAGATCTAGGACGCGAGGGCGACGGCCTTTTCGACCGCATGAACGGCATCGGCGCGCACGAGGTGATCATCGAGACGCCCGACCACACAAAAACGCTGGCGACTCTGCCGGACAGGACCGTCGAGGAAGTCCTGTGGGCCTACCGCGACCGCATGCTGGATCTGAAAAACGACCACCGCTTCCGCTATATCCTGCTCTTCAAAAATCACGGCGAGCCGGCCGGCGCTTCGCTGGAGCACCCTCATTCGCAGCTTATCGCGCTGCCCATCGTCCCCAAGCGGGTTCGTGAGGAAGTGGACAATGGCCAGAGGTATTACGAGGACAAAGAGCGCTGCATTTTTTGCGATATGATCCGCCAGGAAAGAGAAGAGGGCGCGCGTGTGATCCAGGAGAATGAGCATTTCATCGCTCTGGCTCCGTACGCACCGCGTTTCCCGTTCGAAACCTGGATTCTGCCGAAGGGTCACAGCTCGGCGTTCGAGAACCACACTGCGCCCGAGTACGCGGCACTCGCGTCGCTGCTCCGCGAGTTTCTCGCTCGACTGGATTCCGTTCTCGCCTGTCCTTCGTACAATTATGTTATCCATACGTCGCCGATCGGCGAAGAAGTCAATGAACACTATCACTGGCACATCGAAATGATGCCCAAACTCACCAAGGTGGCGGGCTTCGAATGGGGCACCGGATTTTACATCAATCCCACTCCGCCGGAAGAAGCGGCACGGTTTCTTCGCGAAGCGCAAGTGCCCGCGCCGGCATAGCATTCGCTCCGACGGCGGGTGTTTCATCATCGTGGCCGACATATTTGCTCCGCTTGCCTTCTAATTTCAGGCGTGTCGCGTTTTGCATGGAACGCTACCGGTGCTAGCTTCATGCAGCGGACTATAGGTTCGCAATAATCAGGCGAGGTGTTTGTCATGACGTGGAGAACGCGGCGCGTGCTGGTGATTTTGTTTGTGCTTCTGTTTTTTGGCGGCCTGTTTTTTCTGGTCTCGAAGCCCAAGCGTATTTCCTCGAATTCAGTCCTGGTGCTTGACGTAAATGGCGCCATTGCGGAACAGGCGGAAGTGAGCTTGCTGGGCGCTTTTAACGGCACCCGTCCGCTCGTTCAGCATGACTATATCGATGCATTGGATGCCGCCGCGCGCGATCCGCGCATTCGCGGGTTGGTAGTCCGGATAGGTCCATTGGACACAGGCTGGGCCAAACTTGAGGAACTCCGCACGCACATAGCCGCTTTTCGCCACAGCGGCAAACCCGATATCTGCTTTCTGGGCTACGACGGCATCGACAACCCGGAATATTACCTGGCCAGCGCCTGCCAGCAGGTGTGGCTGGTGCCTACCGCACCGCTGGGCATCCGCGGGATGATGGCCGACGCGCTTTTCCTGCGCGGCACGTTCGATAAACTGAAAATTGTCCCGGATTTCTACCACATCGCGGAGTTCAAAACCTACTCCAATCAGTTCACGGAGAAAAAATTCACGCCGGCGCATCGCGAGGAAGTCGAGTCGCTCCTGCATGACGTTTACAACCGTTATGTGCAGCAAGTGTCTGCATCGCGCGGCATGGCGGAAAGCCAGTTTGATGCGCTGGTGCAGAAGGGGCCGTTCATGGCCCAGGAAGCCGAGGACCGAAAACTCGTGGATCGACTCGCTTACTGGGACCATGTGCGCGATTTTTTCAAGCAGCGGACCGGTGAATGGAAGCCCATTGACCTTGCGCAATACGCAGGCACGCTCGACGACGGTTCGGGGCCGAAAATTGCCGTCATTTACGCCAGCGGACTGATTGTCTCCGGTGATTCGCAAAATTCGCCGGCGGGCGAATTGATGGGGGGAGACTCGGTCGCCGCGGAGTTCCGCCGCGCCCGAAATGATTCCAGTATCCGGGCCATTGTCCTGCGCGTGGATTCAGGAGGTGGTTCGGCGCTGGCCAGTGAAGTGATCCGGCGGGAGGTGGACCTGGCGCACCGGGAAAAGCCTGTGATTGTTTCCATGTCTGATGTCGCGGCTTCCGGCGGCTACTGGATTTCCATGAATGCCGACAAGATTGTGGCCGAGCCCAACACTATTACGGCTTCCATCGGCGTGGTGGGAGGAAAATTCAATATCGCAGGGCTTTACAACATACTGGGCCTCAGCACCGATTTCGCCGCCACAGCCGACAATGCCACGCTCTATTGGGATCAGCAAAGTTTCACACCGGATCAGCGCGCGTATTTTCAGAAATCCTTAGAGGAAACGTATCAGGATTTTATCCATCGTGTCGCCGATGGGCGCCATCTTGCTGTCGATCAGGTGGACAAGATCGGCAGGGGCCGTGTCTGGACAGGTCAGCAGGCCAAATCGTTGGGTCTAGTGGACGAATTGGGAGGCCTGGATCGCGCCATTGCGGTTGCCATGGATCTTGCGCACATCCCCGCAGCCTCTTCCGTGCAGTTAGTTCGCCTGCCGCGAGAAAAATCGATCTGGCAGCAGCTGTTTGGCGTCTCGCAGCCAGCCATGGAATCGCGTGCCGTCACCGTGCAGGCGCTGGTGCGCCGCCTGACTGGCGTCAATGAAGTGATTCAGGCGCGCGTTCCGTTTGACCTTCACATCCGGTAACGCTCAACCAAGTTCCGCGCTGAGACTCTCATCTGACTGCGCTGACGATTCGTGCGTTTAGCTAGCGGCAAAACTTGGAACGTCGATTGTGCCATTTTCCGCGGGAACAGGAATGCCGTCTCGCAACGTGAGAATTCTGCCTGAATTGGCCGGCGTTCGCTCACCGGGCGCCAGAATACCGGCAAGATTCAGCGGATCCGATGCAGCGATAGTGACGATTTCGCCCGCGGGCTCTTGATGTCGCATGGCGCGCAGCGAATCAACGGCTACGGGAAGCGCGAACTGTTCTCCGAGGAAGCCGCTGACGAATCGCCCTCCGCGAATCTTGCCGCGGTCTTCCATGCGCCGAAGCGTTATCAGTATCTCCCGCCACTTCGGCACGATGGTTTCCCGCGCCAGAACGTCACGAAATACCACTCCATAGCGCCGGAGAAGCATCAAGCATGTTGCTTCCAGCATTTGCGTGTGGTCCGAATTCTCGGAAGAGTAGAGCAACGACCAGCGTCCGCCGCTGTGGCGAGGACGGGTGCTGCGTCCTCGGCCCTGCCCAGCGCGGCGTTTTGGATCAATCAGGGCGCGAACATTGTCGAATCCGTCGGCGGTGATTATGCCCGCCGCGACCAATTCCCAAAGTGCGGTTTCCACTTCCGCTTTGAGGTTGCCAGTGCCGCGCACAAGATCCGTAAAGAATGACGCGCCGCGCAGTTTCAGGAACTTCGCCACGTCGCGCGCAATTGCACTAAGGCCGTTCGGCTTGTCGTCGGAATCGTCCGCTCGCCGCGAAATCATCCAGTCCGCATCCTCGCGGACGAAGAATGCAATTGGCGCCACGCTTGCGGGAATCACGCGCCGGTTGTGGCCGCCGGCCTCCGCAAGTGTGGTCGGGTGCGGCGAGAGTCGTCCCCACCCAACCGCTCCCGTGAGGCAAAGCTTGTCTAGGATGGTTGGGTCAAAGGCGGCAATTCGCCGGGGAAGAATCTCGCGCTCCCACGCGTTGGCGGGAGCCTCAAAGCCCTGGAGCTGGCGGAGTATTTCCAATGTGCCATGCTCGCCGTGAAGTTGCGTCCCCCCGGCAATGTGCTGCCAGCGCACCAGCCAATCCATGAATTGCGCGGCGGTTGCGGGCTGAATTTGCCGTCGGAGCGTGCCAAGTGTGAGGCGATGAATGCGCGCCAGCAAGCGCCGGTCGCACCATTCCGTTTCCTCCGCCGGCAAATCGGTAAAGTGGCCGCGAAGAATTGCCCCGCTGGCTTCCAGACGCAGAAGGCCGCTTTCAATCAACTGGGCAGGAATTCCAAGAACCTCCGCTACGGCTGAGGCCGTGACCGGGCCGGCATGAGACATCCAGCCGGTGAGAAGCGAAGTCAAGGCGTCTTCTGGGGATGGAGATGCTGTTTCAATCTCGGGAATCGGTGAACCGAATCGAGCATCGGGGAAAATCGCGGCAAACGTCTTGGCCTTTTCGGCGGCCACCCAATACACGCGTCCATTCGCGTGTGCCTGCCAAGTACGGCCCGCGGCGATGAGTTCGCCAAGAAAGGTCATCCAATTGGGTAAGCAGCCGCAGATTGTTTGCCCTAGAGCGGAAGTAGCGATGAGTTGAGCGCCTGCCGACCCAATGAAACCGATATCTGCCTTGGTTGCGGAATCATCGAGCAAAATTTCCGGGAGGCCGATCAAAGTTTCGAGTGTGTCGTGGAGTTCATCGGCATTGCGAATGTCCGGCCATGCTTGCGAACGTACTTCGGCGATGGCCGCCGGATTCAATTGTCCAACTTCCGAAAGCACGGACTCCGGCAGAGTACGCCGCATTTCGACGGCGCGGGCGCGCCGTTCTTCGAGAGGCGCGTCGTCGAGATAAGCATACGGATTGGCATTCAAGATTTCGTGCGAAAATTGCGACGGGACCGGGGTGTCCACGCTGACGCAGCGTATGCGACCGTCAGCGATCTGCTCCAGCACACTTTGCAGCCCTTCTATGTCCATTGCTTCCGTGAGCGCGTCCTTCATGGCTTCGCGAGCCAGCGGATGGTCGGGAATTGTGATATCGCCGACGATGTTTTCCTGGCAGGCAAGAGCCTCGGGAAAGACAGCGGCCAGCAGGTCGTCGGAGCGCATACGCTGAATTTGTGGCGCAACTTTCTTGCCGCCCTGAAATCGGAGAAGCGCGAGCGCACGTCCAGCGACCCATCGCCAGCGGGTGGCAAAAATGGGCGATGCCAGCACGGCCTGTTCGGTTACTGGCTTTACCGTGACTGCATTCAACAAATAAAAGACGTCAGCGAGCGGGAAGCTATGCTGTTCACCCAGGGAGATATTCAGGCCGTTATCGGTGGCGGCGGCCTGCAGCTCAAAATTGAATGACCGGCAAAAGCGCTTGCGCAGCGCCAGTCCCCACGCTTTATTGATACGTCCTCCCAGCGGTGCGTGAATCACCAGCTGCATGCCGCCGCTTTCGTCGAAGAAGCGTTCCGCGATGATTGTCTGCTGTGTGGGCACCGCGCCCAGGATTGCGCGGCCAGCCGCGATGTACTCAATAGCTTGTTCAGCGCCGGACTCGTCCAGCCCGCATTCTTCCTTCAGCCATTTCATTGCAGAGACTGCTTCCTGTGAGCCTCGTACAGCAGAGGGCAGAACATTTCCAATCATCGAGCCAATCTTTTCGCGTACTCCAGCAACTTGTTCGGAAAGCTCCCACGTTCGCGATGGTGCCTCGCCTCGCCAAAAGGGAACGTTGGGCGGCGCTCCTAGTGCGTCTTCGACGGAAACCGAGCCGGATTGAACGCGGCGAATGCGCCACGATGTATTTCCCAGCAGAAAAATGTCGCCGCGCAGACTTTCCACGGCGAAATCCTCGTCGATCGTGCCCACGACAATACCTTCCGGTTCAGCGATAACGCTGTAAAGCGCATTATCGGGAATCGCGCCGCCGCTGGTGATAGCGGCCAGGCGGCTCCCGCGCCGTCCGCTCAACCTGTGATTTATCTGATCGTGGTGCAAATAAGCCCCGTAGCGTCCGCGTCGGCATGCAACGCCTTCCGATAGCATTTGGATAATTTCGTCAAATTCCTTGCGCGTAAGATTTCGGTATGGATACGCGCGGCGCACCAGGGCGAATAATTCGTCTTCCTGCCAGTCATCCGCGGCGCATGCGGCCACAATCTGCTGCGCCAAAATATCAAGAGGCGCTTCGGGGATGGCAACAGCGTCCAGTTCTCCATGACGGATTGCGCAAACCAACGCGGCGCATTCCACTAGTTCGTCCCGAGTGGTGGCGAAAATACGTCCCTTGGGAATCGCTCCGCGCCAGTGCCCGGCCCGCCCGATGCGTTGCAAGCCGGTGGCAATCGAGCGCGGCGAGCCAACCTGGCAAACCAAATCCACTGAGCCGATATCAATTCCGAGTTCCAGCGATGCGGTCGCCACCAGCGCGCGTATTTCCCCCGCTTTGAGCTTGTTTTCGACCGCCAGTCGCCGTTGCCGGGAAAGGCTGCCATGATGGGACGCGACCGCGTCCGGCCCCAACATCTCAGCCAGATGATGAGCCACCCGCTCCGCCAGTCGACGGGTATTTACGAAAATCAATGTCGAGCGATGTTGGACCACAAGCTCAGCCATGCGCTTGTAGATTTCGTCCCACATTTCATTGGAGGCCACGGCCCCCAACTCGCTCGCCGGAACCTCGACCGCGAGATCCATTTCTCTCTGCCGGGAAACTTGAACGATGACGGGGCCGGCTTCATCTCCGCCGGCCAGGAATTTTGCCACCAACTCGATGGGTTTCTGAGTAGCCGAGAGACCGATGCGCACCGGCGGCTCGTCGGTTAGCGCTTGCAGTCGTTCCAGCGAGAGCGCCAGATGGGCGCCGCGCTTATCATCCACCACTGCATGGATTTCATCCACGATTACGGTCTTTACGCTCTTGAGAATCTCCCGGCTTTTGGCTGCGGTGAGGAGAATGTAAAAGGACTCGGGGGTAGTCACCAAAATGTGCGGAGGCCGTTTTTGCATGGCGCGGCGCTCACGCATCAGCGTGTCGCCGGTTCGAACGGCTGTGCGAATCTCCGGCATCAGAAAGCCGCGTCGTCCGGCGAGTTCAAGAATTTCGGCGAGCGGCGTATCCAAGTTCTTTTGAACATCGTTCGCCAGCGCTTTCAGAGGAGAAACGTATAGAACCTGCGTGCGGTCTTCCAATTCTCCCGCCAGCGCCTGGCGCACCAAGCGGTCAATACAAGCGAGGAATGCAGCGAGCGTTTTGCCTGAGCCGGTTGGCGCCGATATCAGCGTGGTTCGTTGGCCCAGAATATGCGGCCATCCTTGTTCCTGCGGTTCCGTTGGGCTTCTGTACTTCGAGAGAAACCATTCCCGCACCACCGGATGTGCCCATTCAAGACCGGTGTACGACAGACGGTTTGGGATGATTTCGCTCATGTAGGGTTGCCAATATAGATGCTAGCAGTGCTTCTTATGTCGCACAACGCCACGTGTATCGAGGCTGGCGGCAGTGCCTCTAACATCTCCGCTACGAATCCAGCGGACACACCATCGAAATCACAGCGGTGGCTTAGCGGAGAGACCGCCACTATATTAGAGTCATACTCAGACCCTGAGGCGTCATCTTGATTTAGGAACGGCCTTTGGAAGTTGGGAGATTAAATTGGCCGATGCAGGCGCTGTCCGAATAGGGATTTCAGGCTGGCGGTATGAACCCTGGCGAGGCGTTTTCTACCCGGAGAGCCTGTCTCAGAAAAATGAACTTCGCCATGCTTCTTCGATTTTCCGGTCCATTGAAATCAACGGCACGTTTTATTCCTTGCAGCGTCCTGAGAGCTTCACACGCTGGGCGCAAGAAACGCCGGACGACTTTGTCTTCACGGTAAAGGCTCCTCGATTCATCACTCACATTCGGCGATTGAAAGAGATTAAGGCGCCGTTGGCAAATTTTCTGGCGTCCGGCGTGCTGCGGCTCGGTCTCAAACTCGGGCCCGTACTTTGGCAGTTTCCGCCTAACTTCAAATTCGATCCCGCGCGCATGGAATCGTTTCTGAAAATGCTGCCCCACACGACGGAAGCCGCGGCGCAGCTCGCAAGGCGGCACGACAAATGGATGAATGGACGGTCTTCGATGAAGGCTGCTCAAGATCGGCCGTTGCGGCACGCTATTGAGATTCGCAACGCCAGTTTTGTTGATCCGAATTTCATAGCCATGCTTCGCGATAATGCGGTCGCGTTGGTTTGCGCTGACACCGTCGAGTGGCCGCGCCTGATGGATGTGACCTCTGACTTTATGTATTGCCGCTTGCATGGCTCGGAAATGCTCTACGCCAGCGGTTACGATGACAAAGCCCTGGATGAATGGGCGATCCGAGTGGCGGCGTGGGCCCGCGGCGGCGAGCCGAAAGACGCCGAACGGGTCGTCAATCAAGTCGGCGCGAAGATACGGGCGCGAGATGTGTTCGTATTCTTCGACAATGACGTCAAAGTTCGCGCTCCCTTCGATGCCCAGAAACTGGTAGCGCGCGTAGATCAGCTTTTAAGGAGTCACAACTGAATCGTGGGCCGTTATTTGCCAACGTCGATCTAAGAGCTTGTTGAAAAAGCCCCTCCGGGCGTCATTCCGGGAAAAACGAGGAATCGATTGTTCACAAAAGGCCAACAAATATCACGTTTTCTCCGAGCGCCATTGCCCCATTGGGCGGCCGGAGGGATTAAATCAACAACCTCCTAATGCAAAACAGGCTGGTTGGCCGCCATGCTGCGCGCGCCGTTGCGGGTTATAATAGAGAGATGCAACGGAGCACAGAGGATTCACTATTGCGACGGCATGTCTCTGACGGTCACGCTAAAGTCCGAAGCACAACGGTGCTGTGCGTGCGGCGCGAGAGCCACATTGTGATGGCCGGAGACGGCCAAGTGACGCTGGGCGAGAGCGTGGTGAAACACAATGCCAGGAAGATCCGACGGCTCTTCAATGATCGCATTTTGGCCGGATTCGCGGGAAGCACGGCGGATGCACTTTCGCTGTTTGCGCGCTTTGAGACGAAATTGCAGGAGTTTCACGGCAATCTGGCGCGCTCAGCAGTGGAACTGGCGAAGGATTGGCGCACGGATCGATCGTTGCGGCACTTGAATGCGCTGCTGGTGGTGGCGGATGCGAAAGGCACGTTTCTGCTTTCCGGCACGGGCGACGTGATCGAGCCGGATGACGGGATCAGCGCCATCGGCTCCGGTGGACCGTTCGCACAGGCGGCGGCGAGAGGCTTGCTGCGGCATACAAAATTGTCCGCGCGTGACATCGCGCAGGAAGCCATGACCATCGCCAGCGAAATCTGCATTTATACCAACAACAATTTCACGATTGAAGAGCTGTAGAGGATCAGCGCGGAGAACAACGCCTTGGTGATTTATCTCTCCGGAGAACAGCAGGGACCGGTGCCCGAGCCACAGCCGTCGTTTGACGAACTGACGCCGCGGGAAATCGTAGCCGAGCTGGACAAATATATCGTGGGCCAGAACGCCGCCAAGCGCGCTGTAGCGGTGGCGCTGCGCAACCGCGTGCGTCGGCAAAAGCTCTCGCCCGAAATGGCCGAGGATATCCTCCCGAAAAATATTCTGATGATTGGCGCCACCGGCATCGGAAAAACGGAGATCGCGCGGCGGCTGGCGCGTCTGGCGGGCTGTCCATTCGTGAAGGTGGAGGCCTCCAAGTATACGGAAGTGGGATATGTGGGGCGCGACGTGGAATCCATGGTGCGCGATCTGGTGGAAACGTCAATCGACATGGTGCGCGAGGAGAAGCTCGACGAAGTGGCTGAGCGAGCAGAGCAATCCGCCGAGGAACGCCTGTTGGACCTGCTTTTGCCCGCCGCACCCGCGTCTACAGAACCCGACAGCGCCACGAACGATGCTCAACGCCGCGAGCAAGCACAGCGGACGCGTGAAAAGCTGCGAGCTCAGTTGCGTGACGGGAAAATGGATCAGCGGCTGGTCGAAGTGGAAGTGCGCGAACGCTCCATGCCCGCTTTGGAAATCGTCTCGAGCCAGGGCATCGAAGAGATGGACATCAACATCAAAGACATGCTCTCCGGCATGTTCGGCCAGTCGAAAAAGAAGCGAAAAATGACCGTTTCCGAGGCCTTCGATTATCTGGTGCAGGAAGAAGAAAGCCGCCTGATCGACATGGATCAAGTGACGCGTACAGCCATAGAGCGCGTCGAGCAGATGGGCATTCTGTTCATTGATGAGGTGGATAAGATCGCGGGACGAGAATCCGGGCACGGCCCCGATGTTTCCCGCGAAGGTGTGCAGCGCGATATCCTTCCGATTGTGGAAGGCACCACGGTGAATACGCGCTACGGCATGGTGCGTACGGACCATATCTTGTTCATTGCAGCGGGAGCTTTTCACGTTTCCAAGCCTTCTGATCTGATCCCCGAATTGCAGGGGCGTTTTCCGATCAGGGTGGAACTGCAAACTCTGACGGAAGCGGATTTCGTGCGCATACTGACGGAACCGAAAAACGCCCTCATCAAGCAATACATCGCGCTGCTGGAAACCGAATCGGTGAAACTGATCTTTACGGATGACGCGGTGGAGGCGATCGCCCATTTTGCCGCCAGCGTCAATGACCAGACAGAGAATATCGGCGCGCGTCGCCTCCAAACGATTCTGGAAAAGCTGCTCGAGGAGATCTCCTTCGAGGCGCCGGAGATGAAGAAAAAAAACGTAAAGATTGACGCCGCTTATGTCCAGAAACAACTCGCCAGCATCGTCAAGGATCAGGACCTCAGCCGTTATATCCTCTGAGACGCTCCGTGCGCATGGCTACGTTGCCTTTCCGGTTGCCGGTCTCGATGCGGCACACTATTTCGGGCGCGCCCGCGTCCCCGATTGGAGCACCGCCTGAATTACCGCACTGGTCCGGATGCATGGTGTTGGCGATTTGTTTCTTTTTGCTTGCAGGATGCGGCTCGCCCGGACTACCCACGCCTCCGCGGCCGCCGATTCCCGAGGCGATTGCCAATCTCTCCGCACAGCAGACAGGGTCCGCGGTTCTTCTGACCTTTTCGCTGCCGAAGACAACTACTAACGGGCCGCCACTTCCGCGCGCGTCGGATGTTGAAATTTATCGCGAAGTCGAGCCTCTCGCGGGACAGCCCGCATTGCCGGCGACGCTTCTGCGCACAATTGACGGAAAGCTGGTGCATAGCTATCTAGGGCAGGGCACATTTCGCTTTCGCGATGAACTACAGCTCGCTGATTTCGCGCGTTACGCAAATGCCCGGCTTGTATATACCGCGCGCACGAGCCTCTCCGCGCGACATCTCTCCGCTCCATCCAATACTGTATCCGTTCAAGTATTCCCGCCAGCACGGTCCGTGGCGGCGGTTTCGGCGGACGTGACCAAGTCCGCGATTGTGCTTTCCTGGCTGGCGCCGGTGGAAACCGTCACCGGAGCGCCTATTCCGATTCTTGCCGCCTATCGCGTCTATCGCGCGGAGGCCAATTCCAGTTCTGCGGCCACCGCAACTGCCCGTCCCAGCAAAGCACCGCTCACTGTTCCATTTTCGCTTCTCGGCTCGACGCGCGAAACTCATTACAGCGACGCAACTTTCGAATTTGGCCACGTCTATTTTTACTCGGTGCGCTGCGTCGTGGAATATCCGGCGGGATTGGTGGAATCCGATGATTCTCCTTGGACTAGCGTTGTGCCGCGCGACACGTTTCCGCCCTCCGCGCCGCAAGGTTTGGAAGCAGCCGCTCAGCCGGCAGCCGATCAGACTCCAGCTCGCATCGAACTTTCATGGAGAATTAACCCTGAGCCTGACATCGCCGGGTACAATATTTATCGGTCGGATTCGCTTGGCGCCCCTGTGGCTCGGTTGAATCAGACGCTTTTGCCCACGCCCATTTTTCGCGATGACACCGCGCAGCCCGGAGGGTATTACACGTATCAGGTGACGGCAGTGAGTCGCGCCGGCGTAGAAAGCGTCCCGAGCCAGAAAGTCTCGGTAGGCATGCCGCCGGAAACTGGCGGCAACAAATGATTGCTGATCTTTCGCAGTCGCTCCGCAAGCAGGTATTCTGCTCTGCGCTCCTCTGGCGCGGCAACATTCATCCATGAAGCTGTGCCGCTTCCATTTGCCCGCTGCGTTGGCGAAAAATCCTCCCGGGGTGAAACCTGGCGATGATTCCTTGCTTCGTCGTGGTGTCCTCCGCGGTGAAACCGTCCATGAAATCACTGGAGACTTTCCTGAAGGCCGCACGGAGACTGGCCGCGCTTGGCCGCTCAGCGACGTTCGGCTAGTCCCTCCAGTCATTCCTTCGAAAATCGTCTGCGTGGGCCGGAATTATTCCGAGCACGCCGCTGAACTTGGCAATCCTCTCCCGAAGGATCCATTGATTTTTCTAAAGCCTTCAACCTCGGTGATTGGTCCCGACGAAGCCATCTGTCTCCCGGGCATTTCAGATCAGGTGGATTACGAAGGTGAACTGGCCGTGGTGATTGGGCGGCGATGCTTTCGTCCTGTTTCCAGCGAGGACATTCATACATTCATCGCAGGTTATACTTGCCTGAACGACGTAACGGCGCGCGACCTGCAGAAAAAAGATGTTGCTCAGTTCACGCGCGCGAAGTGTTTCGACACTTTTTGCCCGGTCGGTCCGGTGATTGAAACTGAATTCGATTTGGCGGCGGAGCACATCGAGACCCGGGTCAACGGCCAGGTGCGCCAGGAAGGACGCCCCGCTGAATTGCTCTTCTCGGTGGATGTTATAATTCGCTGGGTGGCGCAGGTGATGACGCTGTTGCCGGGCGACATAATCGCACTGGGCACTCCTCCCGGCGTAGGCACATTGCGCGCGGGAGACGTGGTGGAAGTGGAAGTCAGCGGCATCGGCGTTCTGCGCAATTTGGTGGTTCGGGTGCCCGACATGCCGGCCTGATTCATTTGCCGGAAGAGGATGCGACATTTCCTTTTTTCCAGCCCGCACGAACTGCTTTTGGCTGCCGCCATTCTCGTGGCTGCCTTTGTGCTGTGGTTTCGCCGTCGGCCACGGGACCCTGCCGAGGCAGAACGACAGCGCCGCACGCATTTGAACCGCGTGGGACGCATCATCGAAGGTCAGGTGATGGAAATCATAGAACAGGCCGCGCCGACTGCTAAGACGCCACGTCGCGCACTCTTCCGCCGCGAGAAGCCGCCCGCTCCTCTCGGCGGTGTAGGCCCGCGAACTCTGGTCTTCTACAGCTACCGCATTTCCGGCGTGGGTTATGAGTCGGCGCAAGACGTGAGCGGCCTCGAGGAGCGCGCCTGCATCCGGCGTGCAGTGACGGGCCAGCCCGCCAGCGTAAAATGCGATCCCGCGAACCCAGGAAATTCGATCCTCGTGTCGGATGATTGGTCGGGGTTAAAATGACGCTCTCTGTTGCACACTTCGGCTCCGTCCCGAGGCCTGGGTAATGCTCATCGTGCGGTGGATTCGTTTCCTCGTTCTGGGTGTACCGCTATTGCTGGGAACTTTGCTTGCGGTTGTCTTTGCGACTCTTCATTTTTCGGACTTGGTATTGGGTCCGGCTCGCGGATTCGCATATGCCGGCGCTTTGTTGCTGGGTGTTCCGGCGCTGCTTATTGTGATTTATATGACGGTTCAGTGGGCTGTCCGCCTCTTCGCGCGCGAATAGCGCCGCGGAGCGCGAGCATACCGCTGTTCACACTGACACTTTCCTGCTGGACGTCTGGATCGATTGAATTCAGGGACGTTCGCTACGGCAACCATGAAGCCGACTCATTCCTCCGGGCGACTGGCGTTTAGCGGCGAGTTTCGATACTATTCCGATGGCATTTTCCGGGGGAGAAATACACAATGGCAAACGAAGCACTGCTCGCGGCGCTAGACAACAAGATCGCGGAGCATCATCTGCTAAAGCATCCTTTTTATCAGGCATGGTCGGAAGGAAAGCTTTCCCGCGAGACGCTGGCTTTTTACGCCCAGCAGTATTACCACCAGGTGGCAGCGTTCCCCGTATATCTTCGCTGCTTGGCAGGGCGCGCAGAGCCTCGGCTGCGTATGCTGACCGAACTCAACTTGGCCGAAGAGATGGATCCGAACGGCCCGCATCCGGCGCTGTGGCGCCGCTTTGCAGCCGCTTTGGGCGTGACGCAGGACCAGCTCGACTCTTCAGAGCCGCTGCCCGCCATCCGCGAGCTTGTCGCCACCTACCGCGAGCTCGCCGAAAAAGCTTCGCCGGAAGAAGCGGTGGCCGCACTCTATGCCTACGAGTCGCAGGTGCCGGAGATTTCCACCGAGAAGCGCCGCGGGCTGGAGAAATTCTATGGGATGGCGGATTCCAGGGCTACCACATATTTCAGCGTCCACGAAGAGGCCGACATTCGTCACCGCGCTGCCTGGCGTGAATGGCTCGCCGGCCGCAATGACAAATGCTCGGCCAAGGCGCTTGCCGCCGGCGAACGCGGCCTGCGTGCGCTGTGGTCCGCACTCGACGGCATCTACGCGCAGGCTCCTTCCGCCAACTAGGATTCTGCTCCGCGCGGGCCGCAGCTGCGGCTCGCGCTTGCCGCAATATGAGACAACAATTATTCCTGACGGAAGTGCCGGCAATCGGGAAGAATTTCAGGCCAACGGCAGCGCCACGCTACGGTGTTTTCAACGGTTCAACTACCGGCAGCTTTCCCGAGGATTCGAGAATCTGCTGCGCCAGGTAGTTGGCAACGTGCGCCTGATCGCGCGCCACGGAGACGTAAGCCGCCCGGAGGAGTTGCTCTTTTCGGCTGCGCAGCGTGTCGCGGATCGACTGCTGAACCTGCGGATCGGATAGCAGCCTCTGCCCAGCGGGCTCGCGGGCGATAAGCTTCAGAATGCGATATCCGTCCTTCACCTTGATGGGCGCGCTGATCTCCCCGGTGTGCATTTTCATCAGTGTGGCTCGCAGCGCTGGATCCGCGGAATTGAGCGCCGATTCAGGCACGAATCCCAAATCGCCACCGGAGGCCGCGGTGGGATCTTCGGAATAATCCATTGCCAATTGATTGAAGTCCTGGCCGGCGGAAAGCTGTTGCTCGAGCATATTCACTTTGCGCCGGGCTTCCAGCTCGTTCGTGGCGTCGTCGTTCTTGCGGTTATGGAACTGCGGATTGGCCTGCGGCGTCACCACAATCTGCGCGACGTGAAACTGCGGTTCGGCTACGCTGAATTGCGCCCTGTTGGCCGCGTAGTAGTTGGCAACGTCTTGATCCGTGATGGCTATTTTCGCCACCACTTCCCGGTTCAGCAGCTTCTGCACGGAAAGTTGCCGGCGCAGATCGCGCTTCAAATCATCAACGGTGAGTCCGGTCTCTTTCAGTTTGCGCTGAAATTCGTCTTCGGTATAAGGACTCTTGGATTCGGTGAACTTATCTTCGACTTCGCCATCCGTGGCGACCAGGTTGAGTTGCGCGGCGCGCTTCAGAAGAATTTCGTCGTTGATCAGCTCGTCCAAAATGCTCAGCTCGAGTGTCAGCGCCTCGTCCTGTGACGGTGCCTGGCCTTCGGGATTTACCCGCGTGCGGTAATATTTTTCCACTTCCTGGCGATGGATTTCCGTCCCATCCACCGCGGCCCACACGTCCAGCCCGGGAGCCTGCTGACGTCGGCAGCCGCCTCCCAGCAGGCACACTCCCACGAGCACACAAAGCACCGCTGGGTGGGTCAAACGATGTATGGTTCCGTAATTGGCCGGCAGAGGCGTAGTTCAGGCTGCCTTCAGCACGCGGTGGGAGCGAATGCATGCGGTACACACGCGAATGTGCTTCCGAGCGCCGTTCACCACTGCGCGGACACGCCTCAGATTCGGGTTCCAGCGGCGCCGCCGGGTGTTGTTTGCATGGCTGATTACGTTGCCGAAAGACGGCTTTTTACCGCAGAGTTCACATGCGAAGGCCATAATTTCTCCTGCTTTCTTAGCTGTTGAATGATAGCAGAGAATACGCCCATGGAGAAATTTGGGCTCTCCATTTCGGCGCTGTTGCATCGCCTTCGAGGAGAAAGCACCCGCGTTTGACAATCCCCTCCCTACTGCCAAATTCCTGCCTCGCGCACACATTCGCACTATGTTAGCTGCACCTCGGGTTCTGACCACGCCTCCAGTTCAACTTTTTATTGCTTATCCGCGCCTAGACTCAAATGCCCAATCCACGGCCTGTTTGGGCGGCCCAATGTAGGAAGAGTCCCCCGATGCGCCCCAAAATGCCTTAGAATTAGGAGTACCTCGCTGTGGGCGTGTAGCTCAGCTGGGAGAGCACCTGCTTTGCAAGCAGGGGGTCGGGGGTTCGAGCCCCCCCACGTCCACCATGTCTATCAATGCCTTACGCAGTGAACGCCACGGCCTCGCG
>Ga0302326_10006711_pt1 | contig 25751 bp, 22 predicted proteins | sample Palsa_T0_3_FD_202264 | JGI IMG/M metagenome (GOLD analysis project Ga0302326, IMG submission 202264) | Peat permafrost microbial communities from Stordalen Mire near Abisko, Sweden - Palsa_T0_3 | ecosystem: Environmental > Terrestrial > Soil > Palsa > Peat permafrost | place: Sweden: Abisko... | reverse complement strand
TGCCGTTAGGATTGGCGTAGCACTGCGCCGCGTCGACCGGCAGGAAGTACCCGAGCGTCGCGCCCTTCGCCGTGATCTGGTAGTTCGAGTTGCTGCAGGTCACGTTCTTCGGAAGGAAGACCGTATCGTTTTTCCACGGGATCTGGTCGTAGCCGGCTTGTAGCTGCAGCGTCGGCAAGATATTGAAGCCGATTTGCGCGCCGAAGTCCTGGCTATTCACCTTTCCGACGTACGATTGGCCGGCGTTCGATTCGGTGCCGCCTTGAAGCGCGATATACGGCGCCCAGCGGCTCGTGTTGAACTGCCACTTTGCGTCGCCCCACCACATGTTCACGATGTCGTAGACGCCGTAGAAGTAGCCGTCCACCGATAAGCCGTTGTCCGCGTATCCGACCTTCCCCATGGTGAAGCCGTCGCTCTTGATGCCGTTGCCGCCGTTTACGACGATGTTCGGCGCCAAGCCCGTTTGGCCGGTGGGATAGCTCGTGATCAACGTAGTTTGGCTGAACTGCGAACAGGTGCGGCACGCAAACGCAAGCATGTCGGCGCCTTCGAACGTCCAGTGCGACGGCGTGGTGTAGCCGACGTAACCGCCTTCGTAGGCTTGCGGTTTCAACCGAGTGTCGGCGCCGTTCGCCCAAGGCGAGTTGAAGAGGATGTTGCCCAACGAGCCGTCCCAGCCGTACTTGTCGTACTTCAGGTACGCCTCGTAGAACGAACTCATCGTGTAGCCGGGTAGGTTGTCGACTGGATTGGTGCTGGGTGGAATCTGCGTCACGCAGACTTCGCCCTTGAGATGGTTGGCCGGAACGACGCACGGGCCGTCCATCGGATTGGCATAGAGATAGGTTCCGCCCACGTCAAAGCCGCTATTGGGGAACGCGTAATCGCCGTGCAGCGCGAGGGCCGTGTTCCAAGTTGCCTGATTGACGCCGTTCGAGACGTATTTCGCACCCGGCGAGAAGTTGAATTGCGTGCCGGGATTGTTCGACGCTTGTTGGCTGGTGAAGTAGTACGACCGCAAGTAGCCGCCCAGCGTTAGCGGGTTCGGCGTCGGAGGAGGCGGCGGCGGCGGCGCCATCGTCGCCTCCGGGGGGGGCGGAGGCGGCGGAGCTTCGGTCGGCGGCGGCGTCGCCGGGATATACCGCACGACCACTAGACGCTTATCCGGAACCCATTGCACGTAGGCGCCCATGCCTTCGGAGATCACGCGGACCGGAACCAGCACGTCGCCGTTGTAGATGATCGGCGGCACATCCAGCGGGCGCGATTCGCCGTTGACGATGACTTCCGGCTTGCCGACGGTCACGACGATCTCGGCGCCCGGCTTGGAGACGGTCGCCGTCTTGCTCGCCGGATCGTACGAAACGGCGGCTCCCATCTGCTCGAACATCGAGCGCAACGGAATGTAGAGCGTTCCGCCGTGCACGAAAGCCGCGAGCACGCGCGACTGTTTGAGCACGTCCGGCGTCGCGTAGACGTGACGGTCGTTATAGAGAATCGGGATCTGACCCGACGGCGGAGAGCCGAAGTCCGCCGGCGGCGCCGTCACCTGGGCGACCGGCGTTGCCTGTGTTGCCGCCGATGCCAGTGACGTGCCGCCGAGAACCATCGCCGCCGCCATCAGGCTCATGCGAATGATTAAGGATGACACGATAACAGGGGTCTCCTTTTCGGGAAGGTAGTACGGTGAACTTCTGTACGGTTGATAGGGTAACCTCGGTCACCTTTCCGGGTCCGCGCAGCCCGGCAGGAACCCGTATACGCCGAGTCTAGCGAGCGGCGATTAAGTCCTGGTTATCTACTCCTTAAGGCAGGTGGTTGGTTACCGAGTGGTTTACCCGAAGCGCCCTGTGATGTAGTCCTCGGTGCGCTTGTCCTTCGGCTTGGTGAAAATCGTCGCGGTCGTGTCGGTCTCCACCAGATCGCCGAGCAGAAAGAACGCCGTGTTGTCGCTGATACGCGCCGCCTGCTGCATCGAGTGCGTCACGATCACCACCGTATAGAGTTTTTTGAGATCCTCGATCAGATCTTCGATCTTGCTGGTCGCGATCGGATCGAGTGCCGAGGCCGGCTCGTCCATCAGGATCACTTCGGGATCGACGGCGAGGCAGCGCGCGATGCAGAGACGCTGCTGCTGTCCGCCCGAGAGCGCGAGCGCCGAGCGATCGAGCCGATCCTTGACCTCGTCCCAGAGGGCGGCCTGGCGAAGGCTTCGCTCGGAGATCTCCATCAGCGCGGTGGCGTTTCGCTCGCCGTGAATGCGCGGTCCGTACACGACGTTATCGAAGATCGATTTTGGAAACGGATTGGGCCGCTGGAAGACCATGCCGATGCGGTAACGGATCGTCACCGGGTCGACATCGGCGCCGTAGATGTCGTTGCCGTCGAGCAGGACGCTCCCGGTCACACGCGCGCCCGGCGTGAGGTCGTGCATCCGATTGAGCGCGCGAATGAACGTTGACTTCCCGCATCCCGAAGGACCGATCAGCGCCATCACCCGATTGGCCGGCACTGCAAGCGACGCGTCTTTGATCGCGCGAAACGATCCGTACTCGACGTTCAGATCGCGCACGTCCATTTTGCTCTGCACCGCGAGCTCCGCCGTCTCCGGCGCATCGGCCGACATCTCGGTCATCGCTTCGTCGCCTTCGTGCCGATGCCCGTCGCCGTTTAAGAACCTTAAGGACTACGCGCCGACTTCGCGTTTGATGCGCATGATCGGCAAACGGATCGTGAATGCCGTGCCGCGTCCAAGCATCGAGTCGGCCGAAATCGTGCCGCCGTGGGCATCCACGATGCCCTTGACGATGGCCAAGCCGAGCCCGGCGCCGCCGCTTCCGCGCGTCCGCGAACGATCGACGACGTAGAATCGCTCGAAGATATGCGGGAGATCGCGATACGGTATGCCTTCTCCGGTATCGCGCACGCGCAGCACCGCGTCGCTGTCGCGCGCATCGAGCTCGACCCGGATGCGACCGGCGCGCGCGGTGTGCCGCAGCGCGTTGTCGATGAGGTTGACGAAGACTTGCGAGAGGCGATCCGGATCGGCCTCGACTCGTACCGGCCTCAACGCCGCCAGCTCGAGCGAGACGCCCTTATTGGACGCCTGCTGCTCGAACGACGAGACGATCGGCCGCGCGATCTCTTCCAAGTCGACGTCGCGCAGGTTGAGCTTGAGCTGTCCGGATTCCGCGCGCGCCTGCTCGAGCAGTTGCCCCACCAACGCCGTCAAACGGTCGACCTGCGCCAAAGCCTGGGGAACGAAGACATCGCGCGCCTCTTCTTCAGGCGCTTCGATGACGGTCTCGAGCATCAGCTTGATCGACGAGAGCGGCGTGCGCAGCTCGTGCGAAACGTTGGAGAGAAACTCTTTGCGCGCGCGGTCGAGGCGTACGAGCGCGGTTTGATCGTCCGAGAAGATCACGACCCACCGGTACTTCTCGCCCTCCTCGGTGAGCGGATAGACGGAGACGCGATACGTGCGCTGGCCCGACGCTCCAGTGATCATCAGCGGCGCGACCGACGCTTCGCCGCGTAAGGCGTCGCCGATGCGCCGTTCGAGCTCGACGTTGGGAATCGCCTCGATCGCGTGCACGTGGAGCGCGCGCTCGGGGTCGAAGCCGAACGTGGTCCCAGCGGCCGCATTCGCAAATTCGACCCGCAGCGTACGGTCGACGAGTACCACGCCGATCGGCAACGCCTGCACCAACCGCGCGAACGTGCTGTCGGCAGAGATCGGCGGCGCACCGGGCGGCCCGACGGGAACCGGCTCGCTCGCGGCGACCGGCTCGCGCCCCACCGCGAACAGCCGGGCTGAAGCAAACCCGCCCGCAACCCCGGCGACGAGCGCGAGCAGCGACCATTCGAGCGGGGTCAAGCCTTGAACATATAACCGCGGCTGCGAACCGTCAAAATGTGACGCGGCGTGCGCGAATCTTCTTCGATCTTCTCGCGCAACCAGCGAATGTGGACGCTGACGGTTTGCTGTTCGCCTTCGAAATCGTATCCCCAAACTTTGTCGAGGAGGGTCTGCCGCGTGACGACGCGTCCCTGATTCTCCATGAGCACCCGCAGCAGTCCGAACTCCTTGGGCGCAAGCGCGACGTCCTTGCCGCGGACGGTCAACTGCTGGCGCGACGGATCGAGTACGATCGAGCCGAGCGAAATCGCTTCGTCGTGCCCGGCGTGCACGGAGGTTTGCCGGCGCAGCCGTGCCTTCACGCGAGCGAGGAACTCGTGCAGCGCGAAGGGCTTGGTTACGTAGTCGTCGGCGCCGAGTTCGAGCGCGAGCACCTTGTCGATCTCCTGATCCTTCGCCGTCAGCATGATGATCGGCACGGAGCTGAACTTGCGAATCTCTTTGCACGCCTCGACGCCGTCGAGCACCGGCAGCATAATGTCGAGCACGATCAAATCGGGCTGTTCGCGCTGCGCCATCGCGATCGCGCTGCGGCCGTCGCCGGCCGTCACGACCGCGTAGCCGCTGCGCTCCAAATTGAAGCGCAGCGTCTGAAGAATCGCAGACTCATCGTCGACCACCAGGATCTTCTTGTTGAAGTCCGGGTTTTTAACCAGCGTGGCGCGCGGCGGTTTCGCTTCGGTTGTTGCGTTCATACGTCTTCACAATCGCGCTGTAGTCCAGCGCGCCGTCCCCTCGAGCGGAGCGAGCAGTATAGAGCTGATAGGCCAGCCCCGTGGCCGGCATCGGATGTTTGAGGTTTCCGGCCGCGTCGAGCGCGGCGGCGAGGTCTTTGCGCAAGAGATCGAGTGCAAAGCCGCCGTCGAAGGTCCCGGCGAGCCACGTTTTCGGCAGCCACTGCGCGAGCAGGTAGTTCGACGCGGTCGCGGACGCCAAGACGTTGCGTACGGCGTCGAGGTCGGCACCGGCGCGCTGGGCGAAGACGAGCCCTTCGACATTGGCGATCATCACGTTCGCGATGATGATTTGGTTGACGAGCTTGACCGTTTCCCCCATCCCGACCGGCCCCAAGTGGTGCGGCGTGCCCATCGCGCGCAACAGCGGCTCGGCGCGCGCGAACGCATCGGACGAGCCGCCGGCCATGATCGTGAGCGTGCCCTCACGTGCGCGCGCGGGACCACCGCTGACGGGTGCGTCGACGAACTCCGCGGAGCGCTCGGCCAGGCGTTCCGCGAAGCGACGCGACGCCACCGGTGAGATGGTGGACATGTCGATTACGAGCAGCCCCGGCCGCGCTCCCTCGGCAACGCCGCGCGCACCAAAAAGCGCCTCCTCGACCTGCGGTGCGTCGGGAACGCAGAGAATCACGGCATCCGAGCCGGCGGCAAGCGACGACCCATCGGACGCTTCGGTGATTCCGTTTTCGCGCAGGCGCTCGAGCGCATCGCGACGGCGATACACGCTTGCGGCCACTTCGAAACCGGCGCGGCGCACGGCGCCGGCCATCGGCTCCCCCATCGCGCCCAAACCGATAAATCCGACGCGCGAAATCACGAGCGGCCCTTTGGGCGTCACTTCAGGATAACCTTCGGGGAGCGGCGAAGCCGCGGCGTATGACAGCAACTGCCTCGGGAACCGTCGCTCGCCCTACCTTCGACGCGATGAATCTCTCCATCGGAAAGCGCACCCGCCTGCACCGCTTGATGTACGAGCACGGTCCGGCGAACGGAACGCTGATGATGCTCCCGATCGATCAAGGTCTCGAGCACGGGCCGGTCGACTTCTTCGACAATCCCGATGCGCTCGATACCGATTGGATCTATCGGCTCGCCGTCGAGGGGAACTTCTCGGGCATCGCGCTGCACGTCGGCCTCGCCGAGAAGTATCAGAAGGCGTACGCCGGGCGCGTTCCGCTTCTGCTCAAGGTCAACGGTAAGACCAACATCCCGCCGGACGACGACGCGTTCAGTCCACTCACGTCGTCCGTCGAAGATGCCGTACGGCTGGGTGCCGATGCCGTCGGCTACACGCTCTACGTCGGAAGCCCGGCGCAAGATCTCGACATCGTGCAGTGCAACGAAGTCCGCCGCGATTGCGACCGGTACGGCATGCCGCTTGTTGTTTGGGCGTACCCGCGCGGCGCCGCGATCAAGGCCAAGGGCGGGATCGATTCGCTCTACGCGGTCGACTACGCCGCGCGCGTCGCATGCGAGGTCGGCGCCGACGTCATCAAGCTCAACGAGCCGGTCTGGAAGGCCGACGACGCAGCCAAGCTGCCTAAACCCTACGACACGCTGAAGTTCGAAGACGTCGACGGCCTACGCAAAGTAGTCAAGTCGGCCGGCCGCAGCCTCGTGCTGGTTTCGGGCGGAAGCAAGATGGGCGACGAGGCCACGATTCACAAGGCGCACATCGCGATGGCGGCCGGTTGCGTCGGACTCATCTTCGGACGCAACATGTGGCAGCGCAAATGGGACCAAGCGCTCTCGATGGCGTCGCGCATCCACGACGTCATGAAGGACTACGGTCAGCCGCAGTAAGTTAGTGCGCTGGCGCTGAGGCCGAGGCGCAGCGGCCGCAGATGTAGCCGACGGCACCGGCATGATCCTGGGCCACCATCTGCTCGAGCGGACCGCGCCGCCCGCAGACCGCGCACGCATACGATGCGTGCGCGCTTCCCGCCGGTGGGGTCGAGACCTCGTGGCGCTTCGCGACGTAAAAGATAGAGTAGATGATCAGTCCGATGACCAGCGGCGCCCAGCCGAAGAACGAGTCGAACGTTTGACTCGAGATCTCGGCGATCACTTCTTAAAATACTCCGCGTTGATTGCCGTGAAGTTCTGCCATTTCTCCGGCACGTCGGAGTCGGCAAAGATGGCCTCGACGGGACAGGCGGAAACGCACGCGCCGCAATCGATGCATACCTCGGGATCGATGTAGAGCATCTCGTCTTCATCCTTGCCGTGAATGCAATCGACGGGACAGACGTCGACGCACGACTTGTCTTTGGTACCGATGCACGGCTCGGTGATAACGTAGGCCATGAACGCTCAGCTTCCCTCGCTCGAGAGCGGCAACCTTCAGGTCGCGGATCTGCCGCGGATCGCGCGCAATAACCACAATAAAACGACCGCACCGATGAACGCGCAGACTAAACTCGGAAGGTTGAACCCGGTTACGCCCGAGTGACCGAAAAAGCCGTACACCCAGCCGCCGATTACCGCGCCGAGGACACCGACGACGACGTCGGCGATCATGCCTCCCGGTGCCGCGCCCGGAACGATCCAACGCGCGATGAGTCCTACGATGAGGCCGAAAACGATCCAGGCAAGAATCCCCAATCCGTGCTCCTTCTACCGCCGCGCAGTAGAGGGACGCGGAGTCCCTCCGGTGCAGGTCTACCCATTATGAAGCGAACTTTCATATGCCTGCTCGCGGCGCTGCTCGCCGGCACTGCGGGTGCAGCCGCCGCGCAGCCGGCGACCACGGAAATCGCGGCCTCGGGAACGGGCAGCATCGCGATGGCGCCCGACGTCGCAACGATCAACGCCTCCGTTGAAACGAACTCGGAGAACGCCTCCGATGCGATCGCGCGGAACAACACGATTTACGACCGCGTCGTCGCCAATCTCACCAAACAAGGCGTCGCCCGCGCCGACATCGCGCTGGGCTATTACAACATTCGCTATGTCCCGCGCCCGTCGGCGATTCCCCCCAATTCTGTGGCCGAAGAACGGTACGGCTACACGGTGCACCGCAACTTTCTCGTGAAGGTGCGCGCGATCGGCCAAGCCGGCGCGACGAGCGATGCATGCATCGCTGCAGGCGCCACGGCGATCGATGGGATCGATTTCGGGCTCTCGGATCCGGCCTCCGCACGCGCCGAGGCGATCGCCAAAGCCGTCGCCGACGCGAGGCGAAACGCAGATGCCGTGGCGCGCGCCGCAGGTCTGCACGTCGTGAGCATCAAGAGCATCGAGTACGGCGGACGCCCCGGTATCGAGCCGGTGATGATGGCCCGGGTTGCGTCGGCTGGGACGCAGCTCGACCAATCGAACGTGAACGTCACGGTGAGCGTCAGCGCCGTCTTTCTCGCGCAGCCGTAGGCGACGCAAAACGAAACCCCGGGCCGGGCGCGCCGGTAGAGCCAACTGATATGAATCGCCTCTGCGAAGCATGTGGAACCGCGCCGTCCACGATCTCGGTCGCCGGCCGACCGCTCTGTACCGGTTGCGCCCAGAAGCGTACCGCCGCCGCGGCCCTCCCCTTCGTCGGCGCGGCGCTCGCCGCCGCCGGGATCATCGCCGGCAGCGCGATCTTGGCCGAGCGGATGCAGGGCGAGGGCCGGCGTTCGCCGCTCGACGAGTTGGGCCGGCGCTTTCGCGGCGGCACGCCGACGCTCGCCGCTTACTCGCGCGACCTGACCGATCTGGCCCGCGAGGGGAAGCTCGATCCGGTCATCGGCCGCGATCGCGAGATCGATCGCCTCATCTCGATTCTCGCGCGCCGCAGTAAGAACAACCCCTGCCTCGTCGGCGAACCGGGCGTCGGAAAGACGGCAATAGTCGAAGGCCTCGCGCAGCGAATGGCCGGTCCCGACGCGCCGCCTGCGCTGCGCGGCAAACGGCTGCTCGCGCTCTCCCTCGGCCCGCTCGTGGCGGGAACGAAGTATCGCGGCGAGTTCGAAGGCCGCGTCAAACGCATCCTCGACGAAGTGAAGCGCAGCGCGCGCGACGTGGTGCTCTTCATCGACGAGCTCCACACGCTCGTCGGTGCCGGTGCCGCCGAAGGCGCCCCGCTCGATTTGAGCGCGATGATCAAGCCCGAACTCGCGCGCGGCGACTTACAATGCATCGGCGCGACGACTTTCGACGAGTACCGCAAGTACGTCGAGTCCGATGCCGCACTGGAACGGCGTTTTCAGCCGGTCATGGTCGAGGAGCCGAGCATCGACGAAACGATCGGCATCCTGCGCGGGCTGCGCGATCGCTACGCAAGCCACCATCACGTCACGATCGACGACGCCGCGGTCGAAGCCGCGGCGCAGCTTTCGGCGCGCTTCATCGCCGATCGCTTCCTGCCGGACAAGGCGATCGATCTGATCGACGAAGCCGCCGCCTCGGTCGCGCTCGCGAATAAGGGCGCCGTCGACTCGCCGCGCGTAGGGAGCGACGACGTGGCCGCAGTCGTGACGCGGTGGACCGGCGTTCCGCAATCGTCGCTCACCGAATCGCAAGCCGGTCGCTTGCTCGATCTCGAACGCGTCCTCGGGCGGCGCGTGATCGGGCAAGACCGAGCGATCGGCGCCGTCTCCGAAGCGATCCGGCGTGCGCGCACCGGTCTGCACGACCCGCGCAAGCCGCTGGGCACGTTTCTTTTCCGCGGACCGAGCGGCGTCGGAAAGACGGAGCTCGCCAAGACGCTCGCCGAAGCGCTTTTCGGCAGCGAAGCGGCGCTCGTGCGCATCGATCTTTCCGAGTTCACCGAGCCGCACACGGTCTCGCGTTTGCTGGGCGCACCGCCGGGATATGCCGGACACGACGAGCCCGGACAGCTCACCGAGCCGGTGCGCAGGCGCCCGTATTGCGTCGTGCTCTTCGACGAAATTGAGAAAGCGCACCCCGACGTCGCATCGCTGCTTCTGCAAGTGCTCGACGACGGACGCCTCACCGATTCGAAAGGGCGCACGATCGATTTTCGCAACGCGCTCATCATCCTAACGACGAATCTGGAAGACGACGAGCTGACCGGCGGGCTGCGTCTCGAGCTGCTCGACAGGATCGACGAGATCGTTCCGTTCGCCGAGCTCGGCCTCGAGCAGATCGAGGCGATCGTGACGATTCACGCCGACTCACTCGCCCAGCGGCTCGGCGCGCGCGACGTGACGCTAAACTTATCGCACGACGCCAAACTCTACTTAGCGCGCGTTTCGACGGCCTCGGGAAGCGGAGCGCGGTACGTGGCGAGGACGGTTTCGCATTACGTGTCGACGCCGCTCTCCACCGCGTTGCTGCGCGGCGAGCTTCGCGCCGGTTCCGTTGCCGACGTCGTGCTCGACGGCGACGAGCTGCGCGTGCGCGCGGCTTAGGGCAGCAGCGCAGGACCGCCACTGGTCGGCGGCGAGAGGGCGAGCGCCGTCGGCGCCGCGACGCCGTTGGAAATCGTCGCCCACGAACCCGACGCGTACGGCGCGCCGTACACCGTGACCGTGTTGTTGCCGTAGTTCGCGACGTAGAGATTGCCGTTGAAATCCACGGCGAGCGCTACGGGCTGGCTCTGTCCGCCGTTGATCGTGACCGGCGTGCCGGTATACGGCGCCGTATATTCGGTCACGGTATTCGCGCCTTGATTCGGGACGAAGAGATTTGCCGACATAACGGCGATCGAGCCTTGTTCGTTCACGCCGTTGGTGATCGTTGTGACCGGAGCGCTGGCGCTGGAGAACGGCGGAACGTACTCGACGACCGAGTTCGGCGTCGAGTTCAAGTTCGCAACGAACAGATTGCCGTGCGTGTCGAGGGCGAGCGAGTTGGGCGTATTGAGCCCTTTGGAAATCGTCACCGGCGCGCCCGCGTAAGGCGGCGCATATTCGGTGACGGTGTTCGCCGCGGCGTTGACGACGAAGAGATCGGCGTTGCCGTCGACCGCGAGCGCGACCGGATCGTTGACTCCGGCCGCGATGGTGGCGGCCGGCGGCCCCGTATACGGCGGCGAGTACAGCGTCACGGTGTTGCTGCCGTTGCCGTTGGCAACGAACACGTCGCCGCGTGCGTCGACCGCCAGCGATTGCGGATGGTTGACGCCGCCGGCGATCGTGACCGGCGCTTGATTGTAGGGCGGCGCATACACCGTAACGCTGCCTGGCTGGTTCGCGACGAAGAGATCGCCGTAGCCGTCGAAGGCGACCGCTTGCGGGTTCGTGACGCCGCTTTGAATCATCGCGAGCGGCGCGCTTTGACCGGAGGTATAGAGCGTGACCGCATTCGCTCCGGAATCGGCGACTCCGAGCATCTGTTTCGAATCCACGCGCGCGGTGCCCGAACAAACGGCGCCCGATTGCGAGCAGGGATTGGCAAGACCGCCAAAGTTTGCGGTCGCGCGGAGAATCGCCGACGCCCCGCTCGCGGCGTTCGACGGGGTCACGTAGAAAAGATTCGGTGCGACGGGTGAGACCGGCGCGATCGACAGCGGCAGCGATCCCCCGGCTTGCGCCAGCGAAAACGTCGTCCCGCCGCCACCGACCATAACGTTCTGATTCGCGTCGAGCATCTCGACCACGAACGCGTGCCGGCCCGCGCCGTAGAGATCGATCATCCCTTGCGCGTTTTGCGCGCTCGTGTATGAAGCCGGGACGATGGCGAGCTGCGACGGAACGCCTCCAAGCGTCAAGTTGAGCGCGTTGTTCGAGACCGTCGCCACGGTAAAGGCAATCGTCGCGCTGCCGATCGTTCCGACGTAGTTACCGGGGGGAAGCGAGAGTGCGAGCTGGCAGTTCGCGCCGCCCGGCGCGGGCGAGCACCCCGACGAGTTCGGACCGACCGAAACGCTCTGGCTGATAGTTGTGGGACCGCCGACGTTGATTGCAAGCGACTGCGAACCGGGTGCGGGCGGTGCAGTCGGCACGGACGGCGGCGCGGGCGTGGCAATCGGTGTCTGCACGTTCGTCGACGTTCCGGGGGCGGCGCCCGATATCGGCGGCGGCGACGCCGGAAGCGCGGGTTGCTTGGCTCCGGGCGACGAGGTGAGTCCGGCGGGGACGAAGATGCGAACGACCGTGTTGCCGGCGCCGCCGAGCGCGCCCGAGCCTCCGGCCGGCATCAGCACGCTTCCCTGCCCGCCGCTGCCCGAACATCCCGTCGCAACCGCAGCCGCCAGCAGTGCGGCAGCGCGGAACGTAACGGTCGTCGTGCGGCGCATGTTCGGGTGTTACCGCAAAAGGCTCTCGAGGTTCGCGCGCATCGACGCCGGGGAAAGCTCGCCGACGATGATCTTGCGCACCACGCCGGCACGATCGATGAACACGTGCACGGGCAAACCGTTGACCTCGTACTGCCGGCGCAGCGTGCCCGTATCGGTAACGATTGGATACGAGAGGTGACGGCTCGCGCGAAACTCGGCAGCTTTACGCGCGCTCTCGAGCACGTCGACGCCGACGACCGCGGCACCGCGCGGCGCGTACGCGCGAGCCAACGCATCGATGGAGGGCGCCTCCTCGACGCACGGTGGACACCACGTTGCAAAGAAGTTCAGATAGACCGGTTTGCCCCGCAACGAGGCGAGCGAGAGCGTCGGCCCCGGGATGCTCGGCTCGGTCCAGTCGGGCGCGGGATTTCCGACCCGCGCGATGGCCGACGCGGACGCAGCCGACCCCGAGTCGCTGCCGTGCCCGCAGCCTCCGAGGAGGGCGGCGGCGATGACGAGGCTCGCGGTCTTTCTATCCATAGCTCGGATAGCCGACCGCTTCTTGGTCGCGCTGCATCTGCTCGACGAGTTCGCCGACCTCACCAAAAAGCCGCTGCTCCCGTACGTACCGCAGCTCGCGCAATGCGAGTTCCCGGCCGTAGATCGTCGAGTGAAAATCGCGAAGCCAGGCCTCCACCGTGCGTTCGCCGCCGCCGAACTGCGGGTTCGTGCCGATCGAGACGAGCGCCGCATAGTCGCGCCCGTCATAGCGCGCGACCGCCGCATAGACGCCGTCCTTCGGCAGCAGTTTCTCCGGAACGCGCACGTTTGCCGTCGGAAACCCCAGCGCGTGTCCGCGTCCCGCACCGATCTCCACCGAACCGCGAATCTCGTACCCCGTGCCGGCGAGCAACCGGTCGGCATCGGTGAGCGCCCCATCGGCGACGAGCCTACGAATGCGGGTGCTCGAGATCCGCTCGCGGTCGTCGCAGACCGGCTCGACGGAAACGCAGCGCACGCCCCGCGACGCGAGAAACTCTTCCATCAGCGCCACGTCGCCGGCACGTTTGTGTCCGAAACGAAACGTGGCTCCGACGACGACCCCGCGCACGCCGAGCCGCTCGACGAGAATCTCGAGAAACTCGCGCGGACCCAGCGTCGCGATCGCGTCGTCGAATCGCAAGAAAAAACACTCTTCAAAGCCGGCACGCCCGAACAGCTCCAGCCGTTCGAGCGGCGTGCAGAGCAGCGGCGGCTCCGTTCCCGGACGCAGATGCGCCGACGGATGATTCTCGAAACTCAGCAACCCCGACCGCCAGCCGGGCCGGCGCAGGCGCAGCGTCCGCCGCGCGATCTCGCGATGTCCGCGATGAAAGCCGTCGAAGAACCCGATCGCGAGCACCAGCGGCCGCTCGCTCTCGCGGACGAGTTCGCGATAGGTTCGCACTACACGAAAACTTTGCGCGGCGCGAGCAGCGCGCCGAGCGCTTCGCCGACGCCGACGAGCGTCCGCGACTCGTCGCGCACGAAGACGTGACGCGCGGTCGCGCCTTCGGGGAGCGGCACGACGCGTCCGGCGCGAAAGTCCGCCGACTCGCGCAGGTCGAGGACGATGGTTGGAAACGGAATGATGTGCTCGGGCGCGATGAGCGCATCGAGCGGTTGCGCGGCGATCTCGTCGAGCGTTCGCGCCTCGTAGAGAACGAAGGGGCCCGAGGCCTCCCGGACGAGCGCGCCCATATGCGACGGGACGCCGATCGCCAATCCGAGATCGTGGCAGAGCGTGCGGACGTACGTTCCCTCGCTGCACGCGATGCGCAAACGCGCGACGTTCTCATCCGCTCCGAGCAGGGTAATGCCGTAGATCGTGATCGAGCGCGCCTTGCGATCGACGATCTTCCCTTGGCGCGCCAGCTCGTAGAGCCGCTTCCCATGGTGATGCGCGGCCGAGTACATCGGCGGAGTCTGAGCGATGCGTCCGACGAACGAAGCGAGCGCCGATTCCAAGCGCGCGGACCACTGGGTCGGCGGCGCGCTCGTATCGACGGTTTCGCCAAGCGCGTCCTGCGTCGTCGTCGAGCGCCCGAGCACCATCGTGCACGCGTAACTCTTGCGTTGATCGGCCAAGAGCGGAATCAGCCGCGTCGCTTTTCCGATCGCAATCGGAAGCACGCCCGCCGCTTGCGGATCGAGCGTTCCGAGATGCCCGGCAGCGAGACGACGGTCGCCGCTGTGAAGGCCGTAGATCCGCCGCACGCGCGCGACGGCTTGCGCCGAACTCGGACCGGCCGCCTTGAAGAGATTGACGAAGCCGATCACATTTTTGCTTGCGCTACAAACCTTCGGCGATTAATGCGGCGTCGACGGCCGCGATTGCCTCGTTCAGCGCACCGCGGTAGGTCAGGCCGGCGGCGCGAAAATGCCCGCCGCCGCCGAGCCGCTGCGCCGCGGCTTGCACGTTGAGCCGTCCGTTCGAGCGCAGGCTTACGCGGATCTCGCCGTCGATCGCCTTAAAGAGCGCCGCGACGTCGACGCCTTCCTGGCCGCGCAACGTGTTGACCACATCTTCCGTGTCCTCACCGTCCGCGCCGGTCGCCGCGAGCATTGCGTCGTCCACGTGCGAGTAGCAATAGCGCCCGCCGTGCACGAACTGCATCGCGTCGACGATCCGCCCGAGGAGCTTCGTCGCCGCCACCCGCTTGCGCAAAAAGATCTCTTCGGTGATCTCTTCCTTGTCGGCGCCCCGGCGCATCAGCTCGGCCGAGAGCTCGAGTGCATCGGGCGTCGTGTTCGAATGCATGAACCCGCCCGTATCGGTCATGATCGTGGCGAGGATGCAGGTCGCGATCTTGCCGTCGACGGGAACGCCGAGTTCGCGCAGGAGATGCATCACGACGCTGCCGGTCGAGCATTCGGTTTCGAGCACGAAGTTGAGCTTGCCGAAGAGCGAGTTGCCCAGGTGATGGTCGATATCGAGCATGTTCTCGCGATCCACCGGCGGGAGCCGTTCGCCGGCACGCCGCCAGTCGCTCATGTCGCAAAATACGTAGAGCGTATCGGGCGGCAGATCGCCGGGCAGCGTCGCGGTTACCAGCTCGGCTTCGGGCAGGAACCGCAGGTTGCGCGGAACGCCGTCTTGCTGAAAGTAGACCACGCGTTTACCGAGGCGCTTAAGCGCCAGACCCAGCGCGAGCCCGGCGCCGAGCGTATCGCCGTCCGGCTTAACGTGACTGACCATTACGAAGGCGCTACGGCGGCGCAGCTCCTCCACGACCTCTCGGTCGCTCGCGATGCGCGGCGTGCTCTCGATCATTCGTGTTGCTCCGTCCCGGCCGAGGCCGCCGCCTCGCGCAGCGTCTTTGCCAGCGCAATCGCGCGTTCGGTCGAGCGATCCTCGACGAAGGTTAGCTCCGGCGTGTATCGCAAATCGATCTTGCGCCCAAGCTCGCCGCGCAGAAAACGCCCGGCGTGATTGAGCGCGTCGAGCGACTGGCGCGCTTGATGACGGTCGCCGATCACCGAAACGAACACCTTGCAGTGTCGAAGATCGTCGGTAACCTCGGCGCGCGTCACGGTTACGAACGCGAGCCGCGGATCCTGGAGCTCTTGCGCGACCAGCGTTCCGACGATCCGCTGGATCTCGTGATCGATCTTAGCCAGACGTTGCTGCTTCATACGCGAGCCAGCTCCGGCGCGACGCGCTCGAGCGCGTACGCCTCGATGACGTCACCCTCTTTGAGGTCTTGGAACTTCGCGACCTGAATGCCGCACTCGAAGCCTTCCGCAACCTCGCGCACGTCGTCTTTGAACCGCCGCAGGCTTTCGATCTCGCCGTCGAAGGCGACGGCCGCGTCGCGAATGACGCGTACCTTCGCATTGCGCGAGATCTTGCCGCTCGTGACGTAGCAGCCGACGATCGTGCCGACCTTGCTGACCTTGAAGACTTGACGCACTTCCGCGCGGCCGAGCACAACCTCGCGCTCCACCGGCGAGAGCATGCCGCGCATCGCCTTCTTGAGATCGTCTTCGATCTCGTAGATCACTTGATAGAAGCGAAGATCGACCTCCTCGTTCTCGGCGAGGCGGCGCGCCGTTTCGTCGGGCCGGATGTTGAAGCCGATGAGCACCGCATTGGAGGCGCTCGCCAGATTCACGTCGTTCGGCGAGATCGCGCCGACGCCGCCGTGGATCACGCGGATCTCTACCTCTTCGGTGGAGAGCGATTCCATGCGCGTGCGCAGCGCTTCGAGCGACCCCTGTCCGTCGGCCTTGATGATCAGGTTGAGCACCTTCTTGCCTTCGGCCGGCATCGACATGAACGTCTCGAGCGAAACGCGCTGCGATCCGGTCGCGGCCATGCGAACGTCGCGACGCCGCGTCGCGCGCTTCTCGGCCGTCTCTCGCGCGACGCGCTCGTCGCTGACGACGCTCAGCACGTCGCCGGCCGCGGGCACGTCGGAGAGACCCATCACCTCGACGGGAATCGAGGGACCGGCCTTCTTTACTTGTTTGCCCTTGTCGTCGATGAGCGCGCGTACTTTTCCAAACGTTCCGCCCGCGACGACGATGTCGCCGACCCGCAGCGTTCCGTTCTGAACGAGCACCGTCGCAACCGCACCGCGGCCGCGATGGAGCGCCGACTCGATGACGACGCCGCTGCCGCGCCGGTTCTTATTCGCGCGCAACTCGCGGATGTCGGCCTCGAGCAGCACCGTGTCGAGCAGGTGGTCGATGCCGTCGCCGTTCTTGGCCGAAACCGGCACCATCTCGATCGTCCCGCCCCAATCGACGGGTTGCAGGCCTTGCTCGACGAGCTGCTGCTTGACGCGATCGGGCTGTGCGTCGGCCTTATCCATTTTGTTGATCGCGACGACGATCGGAACGTTCGCCGCCTTGACGTGCGCGATCGCTTCTTTGGTCTGCGGCATCACCCCGTCGTCGGCGGCGACGACCAGAATCGCCACGTCCGTTACCTTCGCGCCGCGGGCTCGCATTGCGGTGAAGGCCTCGTGACCGGGCGTATCGACGAAGGTGATCTTGCGATCGTTGCGCTCGACCGTATACGCGCCGATTTTTTGCGTGATGCCGCCGGCTTCGCCGGCCGCCACATTGGCTTGACGAATCTTGTCCAGCAGCGACGTCTTGCCGTGATCGACGTGCCCGAGCACGGTCACGACCGGCGGCCGCGGCGAAAGCATCTCGGGCTTGTCCTCTTCCTGCTCGACGGTGACTTCTTCGCCCGCCTCTTTCACGACCGCGTTGAACCCGAAGCGCTTCGCGATTTGAATCGCTACGTCGCTCGAGATGTTCTGGTTGATCGTCGCCATCGTGCCGATCTTGATCAGCTCCGTGATGACGTCGCGCGCCGGCACGACCATCGACGTCGCGAGCTCCTGCACCGTGAGCAGATCCGGGATCTCGATCGTCTCGAGAACGCGCGGCGGCGCGGCCGGCGCGGTCTCGCCCTTCTTCTTGCGCTGGCGCTCTTTATCGAGCAGCAGCTCCTTCTCGCGATCTTTTTTCGCAGCGGCTTTGTCTTCGTGCGACCGCGTGCGGTCGCCGGGGCGGCCGCCGGCCGAGGGCGTCGGACCGTCGGTGGGAAGCGCTCCGGGCCGTCCCGGCGCCGGACGCGTGCCGGGCGTCATCGCGCGGAACGGACCGTTGCCGGCCGGACGGCGGGGGGGTGAAATCAGGCCGGGGGCACCGGCTCGCGGCGGCACCGCACCTTTGCCGCCCTGTCCGGGCATCGCCTCGCCGGGTCGCGGCGCGACGCCTGGCCGGCCGGGAAGCCCGCTGCGCGGTCCGGGTGAGGCCGAAGCCGCCGTGGTAGGCGGCGGGGGCGCCGCGCGGCGCGCGATCGACTGCTGACCGGCGGGCACCGGACGAAGTTGCGGAATAGACTCGGCCGGCGGCCGAGGCCGCGCGACGGGTCGAGGCGGCGGCGACGGCGGGGCGGCATCGGCTGGCTGCTCGGGCGCCGGCGGTGCCTGGGGGGCGGGCGGACGCGGCGATGCGCCGGTAACCGGGCGCAATCGCTGAACCGGCGGTTCGGCGGGTTTGGGCTCGCTCTTTGCCGGGGGCGCAGCCTGCGGCGCCGGAGTCGGAGTCGCCGCGGCGGCCGCCTTGGGCTTAGCGGCCGGCTTCGCACTCGGCTTCAAAACGCTGCGCACCAGATCGGCGATCTGGTCGGGCACTACGCTGAGCTGATTCTTTGCCTCGAAGACGCCGCCCAGGCGCTCGTTGAAGAGCGTCGTCAACTCTTTCGAGGTGAGCCCGACTTCTTTGGCGAGCTCAAAAATTCGTACTTTTCCGGCCAAGTTCACTCTCGAACGGCGAACGCTCGAGTCCCATCAGTTGGAGTGCGCGGAGCCCCAACCGACGGCTTGGCTCCGCTAGGTAATCAAAGGGTTGCCCTCATCGGAGGGAGCGGTCGTCACGAGAAATCATGGTTGCTTTCACTTCTTGCACGTGGCTCTCTATTAAACCATATTCGGCCGCTGCGGCGCCAAGCCCCGGGTAGCGACGGTTCTTTACGGCCCGCTGCGCGCATGCCGCCGAGCAGAGATACGCGCCGCGCCCGGGTTGCTTCCGCCGCGCGCCGGCGTCCGGATGCCAGCCCGCGGCGTCCCGCACGAACCGCGTCAGTTCGCGCTGCGGCAACCGCGCGCGACAGCCGACGCACGTCCGGATCGGTACTATGCGCCGTCGCTCCCCAGCCGCTCGCGCCGAAACTCCTCGAGCTTGCGGATCAGCTCGGCATCGATCTCCTCGGGCTCCTCGGCGAGCACCGTCTCTGCAATCTCGGCAACGGGCTCGTCGCCCGCTTCACGCTCTTCTCGCTCGGCAAGATAACGGTCGCGCGCCTGCGCAGATTCGGTCTCCGTGGCGATGTCGAGGCGCCATCCGGTCAAACGCGCCGCGAGGCGGACGTTCTGCCCGTCGCGGCCGATCGCGAGGGAGAGTTGATAGTCGGGCACGATTACGAGCGCCACGCCGTCGTCCTCGAAGAGCTCGACGCCGATCACTTTTGCCGGCGCGAGGGCGTTGGAAATAAACGTCGTCGGTACGGGATCGTAGCGAATGATGTCGACCTTTTCGCCGCGCAGGTTATCCGTCACGTTCGCGATGCGGCTCGACTTTGGCCCCAGACACGCACCGATCGGATCGACTTCCGCGCGATTGCTCTTCACCGCGACCTTCGAGCGGCTGCCGGGATCGCGCGCGATGGCCATGATCTCGACGGTGCCGTCCGCGATCTCCGGAACCTCCAGCTCGAGCAGCCGCTGAACGAGCCCTTCGGCCGCGCGCGAGAGCATCACCTGCGGACCTTTCGGCGACTTCTTGACGTCGATCACGTAGGCGCGAATGAAATCGTTGATGCGATAGGCTTCGCCCGGTATTTGCTCGTCGAGGTACATGACCGCTTCGTCGCGTCCCTCGAGCGTGATGTACATATTGCGCTGCTCGTATCGCTGTACGGTTCCGGTCACGAGATCGTTGAGCTTGCGAACGTACTTGTTGTAAACCGTGTCGCGCTCGGCCTCGCGAATGCGCTGCACGATTACCTGCTTGGCGGTCTGAGCGGCGATGCGGCCGAAGTCTTTAGGCGTGACCTCCTGATCGTAGTAGTCGCCGATCTGGTACGGCGAACCGGCCTCCTTGACGGAGATCTCGAGTTTTGGATCCTCGACGTTTTCCACCACCGCCCGGCGATGAAAGACGCGGTACGCACCGCTTTGCCGATCGACGATGACGATCGCGTTCGACTCGCTCCCGAAGTGGCGCTTGTACGCCGTAACCAGCGCCGCTTCGAGCGCCTCGAGCAACATCTCGAACGAGATGTTTCGCTCGCGCGCGATGAACTGAAGGACGTCGAGCAGTTTTTCGTCAGTTGCCGTGTTTTCTATCGTTGCCATGCCTTTGTTTCCGTTGCAGTTTGTCGCGTCGGAGATCCGCGCGAGGGTCGTATTCCAAGTTCGCCGTTTTGATCGCCGCCATGGGAAGCAGCAACTCGCCCCGCTCCGTCGCGAGCACGGCCGCCTCGCCGCGAAGACCGCGGAGCACCCCCCGATGCGTCTTGCCGCCTTCCACCGTGAGGGACGTGACGATGCGGGCGTTCTTGCCCGCGAACCGTTCGTAGTCGCTCGGGCGCACGAGCGGACGGTCGAGACCTGCCGATTCCACTTCGAGCGTGTACTCGCCGTCGAGTCCGGCCAGGTTTGCGCTCAGGCGTGCGGCCACGCGCTCGCAGAGCCTCAGATCGGCACCGCCGGCTCGGTCGATCATCACGACGAGAGCGACCGTGCCACGGACCGGATGCGCGCGCTGTGCGACGATCTCGATGCCGGCGAATGCCGAATCGTGCGCGATTGCGTCGAGCTCGCGCTCGAACGCCGTCGTGATGGCCGCTCCGTTTCTGGGGTTGCCTCTCATCGTTTTCGTTCGAATATGCCTACTGAAGCAGCGAAGCGCGGGACGAACCCACGCTCCTTGGAAAACCGGCATTAAGAATACCGAAAATTGCGACGGACCGCAAGCCCAGACGGGAGCGGCCCCTCGCTTTCCTCTTCTTTCGTGCGATCGGCGCGCCGCCGGTATATCGTCCGGCTGCCGTGGGCGCGCATTAGGCGCTCGTTATTCGGCGCGGCCTTCGCGGGCCCGGTGGCCCGGCGGATTTTGCGGTTCCAACCGCCCTCCTTACCTCGTGCCGGCACTTCCGGCACGATAAAATTCTAGTGCGACTAATGTCGAAAAGCAAGAGGGAAACGAGCCGATTTATGGCGACGAACCGGCGGACGGATCGAATGGTACGAGGCGCCGCCCGTCGCACGGCTGCGAAACGATCCCGTCGACGATCGGTGCGATGCCGGCGTCCAACGGCGAGAGCGGCTCCGACTGCCGCCCGCCGCCGCCGATCGAAATCTGCGTTCCATTTGCCGCACCCCCCGCAACGTTGCTCTGGACGTTCTGCGGGCCGGGATTTTCGGCATATCCTCCGCGCACGGCTTGCGGGTAGCGCACGAGCCAACCCGTACAGATGGTCGTCGGTCCGTCTTTGCGGGCGTTGGTCACCCACATCTTGACGCGCGCTTCGTTTCCGGTGCCGCGAACGTCGTAGATGTACTTCGTCTTCGCCAGCACGTCGGGCGGCGGCGTCGGCTCCAAGCGGCCGCGCAACGAGAACGCCGGCACGTACTGCTTGCTGGTCGGATTCACCGGATTGTTCGGCAGCATCGCGCGCAGCCGCGCGTTGATGTTCGGCGGCGCGCTCGATTTGGACGCCGCCGACGCGCGCGGCGACGGTCGCGGCGTCGGGCGGAGCTCGATCGGTCGCTCGGGAGCACGGGCGGCCTTCTCGGCGCTTCCCGGTCTCGGTCCCGGCGACGGACCGCCGCTCGGCCCCGGGCTCGGCGCCGACCCGGCCGTCTTCGCAACCGCGGTGGTGCTGGTTGGGCTAGGATTCGGCACACCGGTCTTCTGCGCGGGCGAAGTCGAGGCGCGCGTAGCGGGCGCCGGGCTCGCGCTCGGAAGCGCGGTCGCGCGAGCGATCGCGGCCGTCGTCGGCGATGCCTTCGGAACCGGCGGCGCCGGGGTTGCCGGGCGCTGTGTCGCCCGGGCGGCGGGTGCCGGGGGCTTCGGCGACGGCCGGGCCGACGGCTGGCTCGTCGGCGCCGGCGATGGCGCGGCCGTCGGCGGCACCTTAACCGCAACGGCGATCGGCCCCACCGTCGGAATGCTGAGCGGCGCGGCAGGAAGCTCGTTGCGCGGCTGCGTTTCGAAGACGTTTTGCGTCGGCTGCGGGTTGGGCTGCGGCGACTGCTGCGGAATCGGACGCGGGTTCGGCGGCGCGGTCGGCGCGATCTTGGCGAGCTCGTGCCGGTTGACGGGCATTCGCTGGGCTTGAGGCTGCGCGAGCGGCGCGTGCTGCAGCGGCGCGATCGCACGCACGTGCGGCGCGGGCGCGACCGCGCGCGTGGCGGCCGGCTGATTCGCGACGACGATCGGCGACGTGCGCTCGATCGTTACGACCTCCCCGCCCTGCACGCTCTCCGTCGCACCTTCTTGCGACGAGCTGCTCAGGACCGCGAAGAGCAGCATAGCGAGCAGCGCGTGAATCAGGATCGAGGCTACGAAGCTTCCCGCCAGTCGCTCACGATATCGGCGATCGCGCGGATCGCGTTCGAATTTCACGCGAGGGCTTAAGTGCGCTTCACCGAGCGCAGGAGCCTGCCGTCACGCGCGGGCAAGGCAGACCTCATGGAACCCATTCTCCAGAAGAGAACGAAGATCGTAGCGACCGTCGGGCCGGCCTCGCGCGACCCGGCTCTACTCCGTTCGCTCTTCGTCTCGGGCGCGAACGTGCTGCGTTTGAATTTTTCCCACGGCACGCCCGAGGAGCACGGCGCGGTGATTGCGAGCGCGCGCGCGATTTCAAGAGAGCTCGGCATCCACACCGCGCTCTTGCAGGATCTGCCGGGTCCGAAGGTTCGCACCGGACCGCTCGCCGACGGGCTGACGTCGGTGCGGCTCGAGCGCGGCGCGCGCTTCACGATCACGTCGGAGCCCGCGGCGGGGACGGCCGAGCGCGTGAGCACGACCTATCGCGACCTCCCGGCCGACGTCGCGATCGGCAAGCGCCTCTATCTGCAAGACGGACAGATCGCGCTGCTCGTCGTCGGAACGAACGGAACCGACATTGAGACGACCGTCGAATACGGCGGCGATTTGCGCGGCAGCGTCGGCATCAACTATCCCGACGGCTCGCTCAACATTGCGTCGGTGACGCCGCGCGACTTCGAATACCTCGAGTTCGGGCTCGAGCAGGGCGTCGACTACGTCGCGCTTTCTTTCGTGCGTTCGGCCGAGGACGTGGAACGTACGAAGGCCTTCATCGCCGAACGCAATAAGCGCGTGCCGGTCATCGCGAAGATCGAGAAGCACGAAGCCCTCAGCGAGCTCGACTCGATCATCGCCGCCTCCGACGGCATCATGGTGGCGCGCGGGGATCTCGGCATCGAGGTTCCGATCGAGACCGTTCCCATCATCCAGAAAGAGATCATCGCCAAATGCAATCGCGCGAGCAAGCCGGTGGTGACCGCGACGCAAATGCTCGAATCCATGATCGGCTCGCCGCGCCCGACCCGCGCCGAAGCGACCGACGTGGCCAACGCAATCCTCGACGGCACCGATGCGGTAATGCTCTCGGCGGAGACCGCGATCGGCGCCTATCCGACCGAAGCGGTGCGGACGATGGCCGATATCGCGCGCGAAGTGGAAAGGCACTATCCGCACGCGTCGCTGCGCGACCGGCGCCTGGAGAACATGGAGCCGACGATCGCGTCGTCCATCGCCGAAGCTGCGACGCGCGCGAGCGCGGAGCTCGCGATACCGTTCATCGTCACCGGAACGACGACGGGCAATACCGCCCACCACCTTGCGGCTTTTCGCCCGAAGGCGCGCATCGTCGCGCTCACGCCCGAACCGCGAGTGGCACGCCGCTTGGCATTACTATGGGGCACCGAAGCACTGCTTACCGACTCTTATGCGTCGATCGACGTCCTGCTCTATATGACCGAGCGGCATATGGTGCACGAAGGGCTCGTGCGTTCCGGCGATCTCATCGCCTTCACGACCGGCATGCCGGTCGGTTCGGGTGGAACGAACGTACTGAAAATCCACCAGATCTCCTAAGGATCTGAAAAGGAAGCAAACGCCGAATCACTCGGTCGCCTAGCCGAGTAACTCGATAATTGTACGGCAAGCCTTACCGGACGGCAAGGACGAACAGACTGGTCCGCCGCTTGCGCTTATTCGCGCGGCGAGCCTGCTACTCAGAACGTTACTACGCATAGAGAGGGAGTTCATCTCGTGAGAAGACAGACAGCTTTAGTTACCGCTGCGGCGGCAAGTGCTGCGATGCTGCTGCTATCCGCGTGCTCCGGCAGCGGAACATAGAGTACCACTGCGGGACTGCCGTCCACCGGGACGGCGCAAAACCGCGCGCTCTTCGACGTCGCGCGCTCGGGTGTCGCACCCAATTTTCTCGGACTGATCGGACACGCCCATCCGGCCGGTCATCGCAACCAGCCCGACAGCCTGCGCCAAATCTACGTTTCCGATTTCGGCACCGGCGCCGTCGAGCTCCTGAAGTACCGCACTTGGGCGAACCTCGGCACGATCAGCAACGGGGTCAACGGCCCCGACGGCAACTGGGTCGACAAAGCGCCAACTTCTACGTTGCCAATTACGCCAACCCGAACGTCACCGAGTACGACGCGTCGGGAAACCTGACGACCACGTATAGCGCCGGCATCGCCGATGCGGTCGACGTGACGACCGACAAGGTCGGCAACGTCTACGAGGCCGACTATAACTACCCGGTGAGCGGCGGCGGTTACGTCAACGAATACGCGCAAGGCAGCAACACCGTTGCGGCAACCTGCTCGCCGGGCGGTAACGTCGTGGGCGTCGCCGTCGACAAACACGGCACGCCGATTACAACAATCCTTCAGGCGGCGCCAACATCGTCGAGTATCCGGGCGGACTGGTCGCGTCCGGCTGCAGCGGCACGGTGCTTCCCATCACCCTCGGGTTTGCGGGCGGCATGGTGATCGACAAGCAAGGCGACCTCGTCGTCTGCGATCAGACGGCTCCCGCCGTCGACATCATCGCTGCGCCGTACACGAGCGTTACGGGAACGCTCGGCTCGGGATGGATCGATCCGTTCCACGTAACGATCGATAAGGCGGGCACGCAAGCCTACGTTGCCGATAACGGCGCAGCAGCCGTACAGGTTCTCACCTACCCCGGCGGCTCGAGCGTCGCAACGCTCGGCAGCGCCAACGGGCTCTCCAGCCCTTCTTCGGCCGTCGACAGCAAGAACGTGCCGTAACCCCACTCCTGCGACGAACTGCTAAGGAAGGCGGCGCGCGAGCGCCGCCTTCCGCATGTTACGAGGTTTTCGCCAGCAGCGCGCGCGCGTGTCGCAAGGCAACGTCGTGCGACTCACCGGAGAGCATGCGCGCGATTTCGGCTTCGCGTTCCTTTGCGTTCGCCAGTAGGCGCACGACGATGGTGGTTTCCTTCTTCCGCTCGATCTTGTCGAGAACGTAATGACCATCGGCCCATGTCGCGAGCTGCGCGAGATGGGTGACGCAGACGACCTGTCCGTGACGCTTGAGCTCGCCGATGCGCGCGCCGACTGCCGTGGCGGTCGCGCCGCCGATTCCGGCATCGATCTCGTCGAAAACCAGCGCTCCGCGCGCGTCGCGCGTCCCCGCGAGCGCGACCACCAGCGCGAGCAGGATGCGCGAAAGCTCGCCGCCCGACGCGACACGCACAAGCGGGCGCGCCGGCTCGCCGCTATTGGCCGCGAAGAGAAACTCGACGCGGTCGCCGCCGTTCTTCGCCGGCTCGGCGAGCGCTTCGAGCGCCACCTCAAAGCGTCCCGATGCCAGCGCGATCTCGCCGAATTCGGCCACGACGCGTTTCGTCAGCCTCGCGGCGGCTTTGGTGCGCGTCGCTCGCAATGCGGCGGCAGCACGCTGCAGCTCCTTTGACGCCGCCGCCGACTCCGCTTGGAGCTCGGCAACGCGACGATCGCGATGTTCGTACTCGTCGACGAGCGTCCGCGCGCGCGCGGCGTAGGCTAGGACCTCCTCGATCGTCGCGCCGTACTTGCGCTTCAAGCGCTCGATTACGTTGAGGCGGGAGTTGATCGCGTCGAGCTCGGCGGGGTCGTACTCCGCCGCTTCGAGCGCCCGCGCGACGTCGGCGGCAAGTTCGATCGCTTCCGATTGCAGCGCCGACGCGCGTTGCGCCGACTCGCGAAGGTCGCCGTCGAATGCGCCGACGCCCGAAAGCGCGGCCCCGGCCGCTCCGAGCGCCCCAATCGCGCCGCCTTCTTCGGCGGCCAGCGCTTCGCGCG
>Ga0302326_10006710_pt1 | contig 25752 bp, 19 predicted proteins | sample Palsa_T0_3_FD_202264 | JGI IMG/M metagenome (GOLD analysis project Ga0302326, IMG submission 202264) | Peat permafrost microbial communities from Stordalen Mire near Abisko, Sweden - Palsa_T0_3 | ecosystem: Environmental > Terrestrial > Soil > Palsa > Peat permafrost | place: Sweden: Abisko... | reverse complement strand
GCTCTCCAGAACCATCCCTCGAGATGAAAGTGTTCGCCTAGCAATCCGAGGGCTTCGATCCCTCCGACCACCAGCGCGACCACAACGGAGACACAGGTAATCGTGATGTTGTAATAAAGCTTGCGAATGGGTTTGACGAATGCCCATCCGTAGGCGCCTAACATGAGGATGTTGTCCGTGGTATCGATGAGCGACATCCCCGCGGCAAAAAGAATGGGGAAAACCAGAATCGACCAAAACGACAGGCCCTTGGACGCTTCTGCCGCGGAAATACCCAACAGGCCAATCTCGGTTGCAGTATCGAATCCGAGGCCAAAGAGAAAGCCCAAGGGATACATATGCCAACTCCGGCTGATCATGCGGAACATCGGGCGGAACACACGCGCGAGGATCCCGCGACCGGCGAGAAGCATGTTGAAATCTTCCTCGATGTAGGGCTCACCGCGGCGGACCCTTACAAAAGCACGGTAGATTGATCGCAGAACGATTAGATTTACGATGGCGATCGCAAATAGAAAGAAAGCTGAAACCAGGGTGCCGATCACCCCGGCGACGTTCCGGAAGGCATCCATGCGATGCTGCAGAGTCAGCGCCGCTCCCGCAATTGCCGCAGAGCCCAGGACGACAACTGTCGAATGCCCCAGCGAGAACATGAAGCCCACTGCAACCGGGCGCTTCCCGTCCTGCATCAGCTTACGGGTTACGTTGTCGATCGCGGCGATGTGATCCGCATCGACGGCGTGACGCAGCCCAAAACTATATGCGAGAAGTGCGGTTCCCAAGAGCACCGGGTAATGGTGGAAAGCGGCCCCAGCCCACAACCATGCACCGACATTGAACACGAACAAGATCGCGTAGATGGCAACGATTCGGCTGCGGAGATGATCGGCAGCGTCGTTGAACAGGTTGCTCAGTTTTGGTTGTACCGGTGACATCATTTTAGCGAAACCATGCCACTTCTTTCTGCAATGCAATTCCTTAGCGGTGCGGAACGTGTCCAAACCGCTTTACTTACCGAAACTGTAACGTAAAGTGAATCGCGCCTGAACCGGTTCCATGGGGTGCATAACCCTTGTGAATGCCGCATTAGCCTTCACAACACTCGCAACCTGCGCCTGCCCTGCTAAGTTTGTTGGTGGTGTCGCTGGCAGCCCCAGCCCGGCTGCTGGCGTTATTTGCGATACATAGGCGTAATCGACATCGTGATCTCGGCGGTTGAACAAATTCAAAACTTCGCCCAAAAGGCTCCAGTGCTTGTTGATTCGATAACTGGCCCCCAGGTTGACCAACGTCGTTGAGGGCGAGGTATAAATTGCGTCGGACGTCAAAGGGCGCGGGCCAAAGTAGCGAAGGCGCAAACTCGCCGAAAAGCCTTTGTAATCCTGCAGCGTGGTGCCCGCTGCAACCACCCACCGAACTGCCTCGGGCACCTCCTTGCCGTACTGATTTTGCAGGAAAGTGCCGCCCCCAGTTGGAATAAGCCCAAAGCAATTCGAGTTTCTCGCGCAAAGCTCGGGACCTGTTGGGGTGGAGGAGTAAAACGTCGAATCGTCCGGGTCATTTTGGGTAAAGATCGCGCGGGAGTCCGCGAAGTCAGCATCAAGGACCAAATGATCCGTTGGAGTGTAGTAGTTGCCAACTTCCAAGCCGTAGCGGTTGCTCGACTGCAACGACGCACTCGTGCCTCCGGTGTCGCCATCCTGCAGCAGTTCGGAATTACTGTGGAGATACCAGACTTCAACGGTGCTTTGCAGTTGTGGGACGGCCGCAGTGCGCACCCCGACTTCCCCGCCTTTGGTTTGGACCAGAAACGGGATTTTAATTGGGTTCGGCGTGTTGTAGTAAGGATAGTCCGGCGAAACCGGTTCATACAGTTGCGTTGAGCCGCGCACGTCGTTGGTGTGGTAACTGAATCCGCCCTGCACATACAACTCCGTGTTGGCCCACGGACCGAAGATCAAACTTGCTTTGGGGCTGGGTAGGAACTTGTTGATCGACTGGTGAGTATTGGGATTGAAGTTGGCAGGGTAGGGATCGTTGGGATAGTTGGGGTTGGTGGGGTTCGTAAAGCTGGTGATGACGCCTTCGCCGTCGTCGCCGCGCACGGCAACAACCGAGCGAAGTCTCTCCGCCCACTGAATTCTAGACGTCACCCAGGGACTCACTATCGTCTCCGTGAATTTATTCAAATCCGTGTCCGCGGGCAAAACCGCGGCCTGATCGAGGGTGGAGGGTTCATCCAGATAGTTGGCGATATAGTAAGTTTTGCTCGTACGCCCCCGATCTTCCGTCCGGACAAGGCCGTTGTGGATCCAATCGTTGCGGAGCTGCATGCCCAACGTGGTTTCCGTCCTGCGGCCGAAGAAGTGGCCGAAAATCGTATGGCGCACGTCGAACCCAGCCACCCAGCGCCTGTCCTGCTGTTCGAACTGGTCGCCCTTGTAGGGATCGACCAGATAGTAGGTGAAATCGGAGAACAGATTGAGATCGTAATAGAACCCGTAGCCCATGAGTGTCGTTTCGGAATTTGCGCCCGTGTGACGCCATTCGCCTTGCAAGCTATAACGCTGTGATCTGCCACCGTCAGACGGGCTCAGTGAGCCGAAGAAACCGACGACGGGTATGGCCGTATAGGGGAGCTGATCGCTCGAGTTCCATCTAGCTCCATCGTAAGCGTGGGTTGTGATGCTGAAACCGTTGGCTTCGGTTCCCTGGCTGTAGGTTACAAGGCCGTTGAATTTGTAGTAATTGTCCGAATGCACCCACGGGCCGCCATCGTGGTACGCCTCTCCGCCGTACAGCAAGTTGCCCTTGCCGAGCTTTTGCGATACGCCGAAAACAAACCGCGCAAACTGGTACATGCCGCCGTCGACCTGGAAGAAGTTCTGGGGTAGCGTTTTGTAAAACACCACTTGGGCAGTTCCGGCCGAGCCATAGTCGCCGACATCGGCGTAGTAAGGACCTTTTTCGGCGTCCACCCGCTCCACAAACTCCGGGATGACGATGTTCATGTCTGAGTACCCCTCGCCGTGCGCGTGCGACGGCAGGTTAAGCGGCATACCGTCCAGGAAAATTGCGAAGTCTGTGCCGTGGTCGAGATTGAAGCCGCGCAGAAAATATTGGTTGGCCTTGCCGCCGCCGGCGTGTTGCGTGACGATGAGACCGGGAAGCGCCTCCAAAATCTCTCCCGAGCGAAGCAGCGGACGATTCTTGAGTTCCTCTGCCCCCACCGTCACCTGGCCGGCGGAACTGGCAATTCCGACAAGGTTATCCTGCCGGCCCCGCACGCTGATGGCGGTGCTCACGGAGCCCACCGCCAGAGAGATGCGGAGCGGAGACGGCGCCTCGGTAGCCCCGACGGTGACGGGCGCTTCTTTAGTTTCAAAACCGGGTTTCGATACCACGAGTCGGTAACTGCCGGCCGAGAGTCCGGAAATACTGAAGGAGCCGCTCGCGTTCGACTGAGTCGTTACAGTACCGCTCGCGCTTCGAACCTGCACAACAGCCCCGGCGATCGCCGCGCCAGACGTGTCGACGATGCTTCCTGACAGCTGAGGTGGATAGGCCCTACCGCTCGTGGCGACCGGCGTCTTCTCTTGCGCAATCGCCGGAAGCGAAGAGGAGAGGATAAGCATCAAGAACAGCCCTAGAGTTCCGTCCGTAACGAAACCAGGTCTCGCGCCGTCGTCGCGCATCCCGGGAATCTTTCGCATATTACGTTCTCTCAGTTCGTGCTACCCGAAACTGGAATACGAAGTTGATAATCGTGCTACAGCTTCATACGGAAATGTAAAGGCAATTGCAACTTTATCCAGAAAATTATTTGGCTATACCGGACTTTCCCTGCTCCCCGCCAAGGGGATTCCCCGTGGCTGCTTCAGCGGTGCGGGTGGGGATGGTGGGAGACGGTCTCCGGAGAACTCATGACAAGGCGTCCATGCTGCACGCCCTTTGTGCTGATGAGGCGGTCGGCTAGCTTTTGGACATCCTTCGACTTGCCGCGAAGAACCACCACCTCCAGACAGTTTTCGTGATCGAGATGTGCGTGCAGAGTGGAAATGACAATCGCGTGCGACTCGTGCTGGAGGTCGGTAAGCTTTTCCGGCAATAGACGAGTGTGATGATCGTAAATGAGGGTGACAGTGCCCACGACAAGCGCACTTCCCGCGACAACGACCGAGCCCACGAGCCGGTCACGAATCAAATCGCGAAACGCTTCCGAACGGTTCTCGTAGCCTTTGTCTGCTATGAACGAATCAAAGCGATGCAGGAGTTCGGAATCGAGCGACACTCCGATACGGCTGAGATTTCCCATGAAGCACCTTTACACATTTAGCGTAGCAGAACGGGCTTCCTCAGCGTATGCACGCTGCAAAGGACAGCCTCGATGAGTTCTGAAGCCTGCGATTCTGAACCAGCCGATATGCAATGAGAACTCGGCTTCTCTCCAGTATCAACCGGTTAATGCTCGACCTTTCTCGGCTTCGGCTAACCCAAAAGCCGTGCAACGCTTGCGATTTTCGCATATCATCGCGTGCCATGAGGAAATGGATTACCGCGACACTGCTTATTGCTACTGCCGTACTCGCGCAGCAAACCCATAATCAATACGAACCGCCGAACCCGCCGGGCGCCGGTCAGAGGCTGCTCGCGCAATTTGCGGGCGACTGGGATGTCGTCAAGACGTTCTTTCCGATCAATGGAAAGCCGGCCGTGACGAAAGGTACGTGCAAACAGTACATGATCCAGGACGGCAAGTTTCTGCAGTCGGATTTTACCTTCGTCAGCCCTGACGGAACGAAGAGCACCGGCACCGGAATTTCCGGCTTCGATTCCAAAACGAATCGCTTCACCACCGTATGGTACGACTCACGGCAGACCACGATGTCGATTCGGCAAAGCGATGGCACATTCGACGGGAAGAACATTGTCCTGTGGGCCACGCCCGTCGATTCCGACCATCCTGGGCGCAAGACCGTGGCGCGCGCGCACCTTGAGGACGACGGCCGAGTTCTCCTCCATCGCCATTTTATAATCGATGACAAAGGGGATGAACGGATGATGATCGAGCTGCGAATGACGCGGAAATAGTTTTCCCACGGGGTAACTCGCTGCCGAAGAAACTCCAGCTCAGGATCAAAGTGCTTCTGGGTACATTCCACTTACTCAGGAAGGCGTAGTTCTGACGCGGGAAACGAAGCCTTTAGTTTGGTTTGCTGGCCCGGTTAAGATGCCAGAACTCGGTTACTCGGATGGGGCGGTCCAGGGACAGAAAGCACACGTTTACCATGCGGGGCGCATTCTTGCCGGAGGCCGTCACGAAACTGACTTTGACTCTGTCATTAACGACAACTGTCCCCGTGCAGTGTTCCGTCGACTCGACGCTCGCAGAACTCCACTTCAAGACTTGAGCAACACGTACGTGCTGTAGCTTTCCTTATCGATGTTCATGAACGGCCGCATGGTCACGCTGCTGCCGGCAGCTGAACGCGCCACCCAATCCCCCATCGCGTTGTTTGCCGGCTTGGCCTGCAACAACGCATTCCTGTCGAAGCTGGGTTGCGAATCTGCCACCGCGAATAGCACCAGCGGGCCCTGCATTAATGCTACGAGATTCGGATGTTTTGCGTCGACAGGTTCCAGCCGCAAGGGCATGGGAAGTTCGAGTTCGACGCGATCGCCATCTTTCCAGGTACGCCGGATTCCGGCAAAAGTGCCGGGCTGTGACGAATCGGAAACTCGCTTGCCATTGACGGAGAGCACGGGGTCGGGCGCAGCCCAAGCGGGAATGCGGACATAGAGTGTGTACTCTCGGGGCTGTGAGGCGGACACCTGGATTCGGATCTTGTTGTCGAACGGATACCTGGTTTCCTGCTTCAGTCCGTAGTGTCCACCGGCATCGTTCCATCGCACTACGGAGGGAGTGAAGAGATTTACGTACACGCCATCCGCTGAACGCAGATAGGTACTGATGTGGTAGTCCGCTGCGAGTTGCGGGAAGGTTCCCGAGCAGCACGGCCATTTTTGTCCATACCAGACTTTCTTGCCACTGAGCGCGTAGTCGGAGTAGTAGAACGATGTGCCGTCGGCCTGAACGGGCCACGCTCCGAGGATCGTGTTGTAAAGCACTCGCTCCATGCTGTCGCCGTATTGCGAGTTGCTGGTGACACGCAGCAAGTAGCGAGTAATCTTGAAATGACCGTAGGCGCCACACGGCGTTTCAAAACTGGCGTGAGTGGACCCCAGGCTGTCTCCCAGTTGCCCCGTCCCAGGCTCTCCAAATCCTTCATTGGGGCCCCAGCCGCCCGTGGCGAAACTCTGTGTGTTCAACAGCATTTCGAATCCGTTCCGGGCAGCCCGGAGATGCTTTTCGCTCCCCAGGGTGATGTAGGCCTGCATGGCGGAACTGAAAGCGTTGACATGGCTGTAAGCATGTTCGTTAGGCAGGACGTTGTTGCCCTGGGAAAGCCGATTGAAATATGTGTCGTCCTCAAGGAAGCGCGTAGCCATATCGCGATAGAAGGTGTCGCCGCTGCGCTCGTAGGCGAGAAACAGATTTTCAGGCAAGGTATAAGTTTCGTCCCAGGTATAGGACGCATCCTTATGCGGGCGGGAACGCTGTTCCTGCCGGGACAGAGCCTTTTCTGGCAGATAGGCGACGATGGCGTGAGTGAGCTTGGCATGGACATCCATCGCCTGCGGATCACGGGCGAACTCGTGAGCGTCAATCAGGCCGCAGGAAAGCTTGTCATAGGTGTAAGCCGGCAGGCGATAATCCACGAAGAACCGGGCCTTGGGGTCGAGCGTCTCCGCGTATCCCTTGACCAGGCGATTGACTTTCGCCCGGGTTGCCTCCGATCCAGTTACTGCGTACGCTCGCGCCAGAGCCGAAAGATATTGTCCAAAACTGTGGCCCGGGACGAAGCCGTGAAAGTCGCCGCGCTCTAGACTGAAGCCCGTGAGGTCGTACCAGCCTCCCATATCCTCACCGGGTGCGGGCAGACCCGCAACCTGGCGGAAGACCTTGAGCAGGCGGTCATCGTCGAGGTTGAGAAAGCGGGAGTGGTTCTGCTCGAATTGCCGTTTCATCGGACCGTCGAGCAACTCCACCTCGGAATAGGCAAAGGTGTTGAGTGGAGTGTTGACGGCTACGGCACCCCGATCCACGGTGGCCCAGGCGGGAAGCGCACGGGCCGCGTATGTAGCCGCGGTGGCGGCCGTCGCAGTCTTGAGAAAGGCTCGGCGGCTGAAGCCGTGATTGGGCATTCGAACGGGCTCTCTCAATGGAAGTATTGTCGTTCACGTGCACGCGGTCCCAGTCCGATTTCAGCATTACTCAGCGAGCGGACAAGCTGAAAACCGTGATGGTGTGATAACGCTTCCCGGGTTTCAACTCCGTGGAAGGGAAGGCCGGCTGATTCGGCGAGTCCGGAAAGTGCTGCGTCTCCAGGCATAAGGCCGAACGAAACTCGTATGGTTTTCCGCCCTTGCCTTTGACCGAGCCGTCGAGAAAGTTTCCTGTATAGAATTGGATGCCGGGCTGATCGGTCAAAACTTTTAGCACACGTCCGCTGCTGGGTTCGTAGACTTCCGCAGCTTGCGTCAACTTCCCGCCGCTGCTATCCAGCACCCAGTTGTGGTCATAGCCGTGACCCAGATGGAGTTGTTCGTCGTCGGCGTCGATTCTCGATCCAACCGCAGTAGCTTTGCGAAAATCAAACGGAGTTCCCGCCACCGGCTTCAATTCACCGGTCGGAATCAGCCCGGCATCCACGGGAGTGAAGCGGGAGGCGTGGAGTGTCAACTCATTCTTGAGAATATTGCCTTGTCCAGCCAGATTGAAATACGCGTGATTCGTTAAATTGACCACGGTGTCTTTGTCGGTTGTGGCGGAGTAGTCGATTCGCAAGTCGCCCTTTACCATTGTGTAGGTGACCACGGCTGTTAGGTTGCCGGGAAACCCCGCATCGCCGTCCTTGCTCAAATAAGTCAACTCCACCCCATTCGCCACCGGCTTCGCTTTCCAAACCACATTGTTAAACCCGTGCGGACCGCTGTGCAACGTGTTGTCACCGTTGTTCCGAGGTAAGGAGTACTTGTTTCCATCCAGCGTAAAGCTGGCGTGTGCGATGCGATTCGCATAGCGGCCGATGATGGCTCCGAAGAACGCATTGGAAGGCCCGTTAAAGTTGGCCACGTAGCCATCGAGATCGTCGAAACCAAGCACCACATCGCCGGTGTTGCCGTTACGGTCCGGAGCTTTAAGAGAAACCAGAATCCCGCCGTAGGTTGCGATTCGTGCCTCGTATGCGCCGTCGCTCAGCGTGTAAATCTCTACCGGAGTTCCGTCTGGCATCTTCCCAAATGGCTGGCTCGTCACCTTCGTCTTAGCCTCCATAGTGGCTGAAACAGTTATGGAAAAAAGCGCAAACCATAGCCCACTGGTTGCGATCATCCGCAGGACTTTCCGAACGCTCATTGCTGCTCCTCGCTTCTGTCTGACTACGCTGCCCGTCCTGCGGCAGACTCTGCCACCGAGATCAACTTTGGCAAAATGTCTTCCAGGCCATCGTTGCTCCGCTGGCCCAATGCGAAATATAACTTGCTGTATAAAGGATACAGGTCGTCGTATGTGCGCCGCGCTGAGTCATTGGGCAAGAACATCCTGTGACCGGGGCAAATCTTATCTTGAGCTTCCTCGATCGTGTTGAAAACGCCGGCAGCCAGAAAAGCGAAGATTGCCGATCCTAGACTGACCACGCTCGTACTCGGAACCAGCACCGGACGCCCGAGCACATCAGCATAGACCTGGTTCAGAACGTCGTTCTTCTGCGGAATCCCGCCCGCGTTGATCACACGTTTGATGTGTACGCCATGGCCAGCCATTCGGTCAAGGATTACGCGAGTGTGAAACGCCGTCCCTTCGATAGCAGCGAAGAGTTCATCCTGAGCCGTGCTCTGTAGATTCCACCCCAGAGTAACCCCGCGCAGGTTGGGGTTTACCAGCACCGTGCGGTCGCCGTTGTCCCATGTCATGCGCAGTAAGCCAGTCTGTCCAGCCCGGTAGTTCTCGAGGCCGGCGCTTAATGTCTTTACATCGGAGCCGGCGCGGGAAGCGATCGCATTGAATATGTCGCCCACGGCCGAAAGCCCGGCTTCGATCCCCGTGCATAGAGGATGCACGCTGCCCTGAACCACGCCGCAAACTCCCGGCACCAGATTTACTGAAGGAGTGATTCCGATAATACAGGTCGACGTGCCGATTACATTCACCATGTCATCGGTTCTGCACCCGGCGCCAATCGCATCCCAATGCGCGTCGAAGGCGCCCACGGGGATCGGAATGCCTGCCTCGAGCCCCAGTTTTTCAGCCCAGAATGGAGAAAGCCTGCCGGCGATTTGATCGGAGGTCGCGTACTCGCTCTCCAGTTTGTCGCGAATCCCCTTCAACAGCGGATCCACGCTTACCAGAAAGCTCTCCGGGGGAAGGCCGCCCAGTTGTGCGTTCCACATCCACTTGTGTCCCATGGCGCAGACGCTGCGTTTGACCTTCCTGGGATCCGTGATGCCACACAGGGTGGCCGCGACCATGTCGCAGTGTTCGAACGCCGAGACAAATTCCGGCCGTTTCTCCGGGTTATGCCGGAGCCAGTGCAGCAGTTTGGAAAATCCCCACTCCGATGAGTAAACGCCGCCGCACCACTTTATGGCTTCCAGGCCATCGCGGTGAGCTGCTTCTGTGATCTCGGCCGCTTCGCCTTTGGCGCGATGATCGCACCACAGATAATATTCGCCGAGCGGCTGAAGGTCTTTGCCGACGGGAATCACGGATGATCCCGTGGTATCGAGCGCGATGGCCTTCACTTGATTCCCGGCGACGCCAGCCTTCTTCAGGGCTTCGCGCGTCGCCGAAGCCAGCGCCCGCATGTGATCGTCGTGAGATTGTGTGGCGTATTCCGGATCTTCGCGCTTGCGGTGCAGCGGGTATTCGGCGATGGCGGATTCGATCAGGCCGCGCTCGCTGTCGACCAGAGAAACACGAACGCTCAGGGTGCCGAAGTCGACTCCCGCCACTATCGCCATCAGCAGGCTCCGCTATCGCAGCCGTGGTAGTGCACGTCCCAACCGAGATACCGTGTAGTAGCTTCCTGCACCGCGGAAGCGACGGTGGAAAGATTGGCGGCCACGTGATGCTCGAAGCCTCTCTCGCAGATAAAATGCAGCAACTTCTGCATCTGCAGGATTTCAACCACCCCTGCGCCGCCAAACGTGTTCAACGGGTCATCGGTAAATCGTCCTTCACCCAGGTAGCCGCGCATGTTGCCGGAAGTATCGTCGGTCGAAAAGCGGGCGAAGCTCATCTTCTCCGGCTTGATCAGCCCGACGCAGGTTCCGAATGTATTCTCCTTGCCCACGGTGCCGGCGATGATCTCTTGAAAATCCATTTTCACCGAGCGGAAGAAGTGCTTGGGCAGGTTCGAGCAATGGAAGCAGACGGCTTTGTTGGGATCCGACCCGTAATTGTTATTCCAATCGAGAAGCGCCGAAGGAGTGCCCGAAGCGAGCTGCAGAGCGTGCATTCCGAGCACCCCACATATATCCACCTCGCACGCGCTGGAGAGAAGTTCGTTGCTCATCATGCTCATCACTGTGCAGGGAACCACGCCCAGGTTCTCTTCGATCGAAGTCCAGCACTGCACCGCGCTGATGGTGACCTCGGCCGCCGCCATCCACTGATCGACCACCGCTCCCAGTTTCGCCATCTTCAAGAGCGCCGGAGCCGGTACGCTGCTGGCGTCGACATATTTGTGAATGGCGGCCAGTTTGGCCTGTGCATGATCGTCGTTGTCTTTCATGCGCTCAATGCGCCCCAGCACTTCAGAAAGATCGAGCGTTTCGATGGAGATGCCCTGCGACTCCAGGATCTTCTCGCTATAGCGCACCGTATTGAATGCGGCCGGTCGCGCACCGATGGCGCCGACTCGCAAGTTGCGAAATCCCTTTACCACCCGGCATACTCCCGCGAACCACTCCAGGTCTTTCGCGAACTCCGGCGAGTCTGGACTTTCAGTATGCAGCGTCGTGATGGAGTAAGGAATGCCATATTGCCGCAGGTTATTGCAGGCCGACATTTTGCCGCAGAAACTGTCGCGGCGAAAAGCGATGGTCATCTTCTTCGGATCGTCGGGCGTGGCTTGAATCAACACGGGCACGCGCAGATCGGCCAGACGCAGCGTGTCGGCAATCGCGCGCTCTTCGCCGAAGTTGGGCAATGTGACGACAACACCATCGATGCGTTCGCGATTGCGCTTGAACAGTTCGGCGCAGCGGCGCGATTCTTCCCGTGTCTCCACTGCACCATACTTGCTCTCTTTAGGGTCGAGCGCCACTACGTCCATCCCCGCCGATTTCAGCGCGCGCAGAATTTCTTCTCGCCCGCTTTTGGCCAAGTGGTCCGGGAAAAACCCACGGTTGCCGACAATTACCGCCATCGTCATCTTTCTTGGATTAGCCGACATATCACTCCCCTCGCTTACTCCAGGGACGAGCACAATCTAATGGCGCCGAGCACCCGAGACATCCTTGTCGTCTTCGCTCTCTTTTCTTTTTTGCCCGTAGTATGCGTTCTTGCCGTGCTTCCTGAGGTGGTGCTTGTCGTGGAGCGCGCTCCCGACCGGTTGCGCCGCGGCGTTGATGCCCAGGGTGAAATAGGCCATCCGCGCGATGGCTTCGAGAATGACTGCACTGTGCGCCGCTGCTGCGGCATCCTCACCCCACGCGAAAGGTCCGTGGTTGGCCACCAGGATGCCCGGGGTGGCCGACGGATTCGTCTGCTGCAAACCGCGAACAATGGCGTGACCGGTGTTCTTTTCGTAATCCTCGGCAATCTCCTCATCAGTCATTTCCGAAGTTACTGGAACCGGACCATGGAAATAATCCGCGTGAGTGGTGCCGAAGCACGGAATCGGTCGACGGGCCTGAGCCCAGGCGGTGGCATATTCTGAGTGTGTGTGGGCGACTCCGCCGATCTCCGCGAACTCGTTATACAACACCAGATGAGTGGCGAGATCGGAGGAGGGCCGCAGTTTTCCCTCTACGATGTTGCCGTTCAGGTCCGTCACCACCAGGTGCTCCGGTTTCATCTGCTCGTACGGGACGCCGCTGGGCTTAATCACCACCAGGCCCTCATCACGCGAGATCCCGCTGGCATTCCCAAATGTGTAGAGAACGAGATTCCGGCGTACCAACTCCAGGTTGGCCTCAAGGACTTGTTCCCGCAAACGCTCCAGCATAGCTTTGGTTTTGCTAGGTTCCGAGGGGTCGGCGAACGTAAAGTCCCCACCGTGATCCCGTAATACAGTAATCGTTTACCCAAAATAGCGCAAACTAAATATCGTCAAGCCCTTACGATCGCAGCCTCGTTTCTCGCGGGGTTGAATCTTTTCGGAATCTTGGTCATGGCCGCTTCGACGGCAAGCCGGCGGTAGATCTTGGCGCGATCAACTGGCCTATTTTGCTTTGGCGCGTGTCGTTGCGCTTCGGGCAGGGGCCAGAGCGGTGGAGCGCCGGAGCACCAAAGTGGTTGTCAGTTCATACTTGTGGTGCTGATGCGAAGGAATCTCGCTCTCGACTTCGTTCAATAAAGCCCGAAAGGCAATCTTGGCCAACTCGTGTTGGGACATCTGAACCGTCGTAAGGGGCGGGATCGTAAACTCGGCCAGATGGATATCGTCGAACCCGACTACAGAAAGGTCATCCGGTATCTTGATATTTTGGTCGTATGCTTCGCGCATGACTCCAATGGCGGTCATGTCGTTCGAGCACAGCACGGCGGTGGGCCGGTTACTCAAACCGTTGAGCTCCAGAAGAGCTCGCATCCCGCCCTCCATCCGATGGTCTCCGACCACGATCAGATCAGGAGAAAGCCCGATTTCGGTCATGGACGTTTTGAAAGCGTCTCGCCTCGCCAGGGCCGACTTCAAATGCAAAGGGCCAGTAACAAACGCGATCCGCGTGTGCCGGAAGGCGGCCAGGTGTTGTACAGCCTGGCGGATTCCATTTTGATAATTGATTCGGATATTGGCGATTCCCGGAACATCGGGTCCAACATCCACGAATACCAGCGGGACCTTACGGAATCGGAGATGTTCGATTAGTGTTTCTTCCATGCCAAAGGTCAGGATCGCCACACCGTCCACTCGTCGTTCGATCATGCGACGCACCGACGATTCCATCCGCTTTGGGTCGTGCACAGTCGAAGTAAGCAAGATCTCGTAGTTGTTTTCGACCGCGAGATTCTCGAAGGTCTGCACGATCTCCGGGAAAAACGGATTCGTGATTTCAGAGACGATCAGGCCAAAGATGCGACTCCGTCCCAAAACCAAGGCACGGGCCTGAGTGTTCGGATAGTACCCAAGTTCGTCCACCACCTTCCACACTCGCTTGGCGAGCTGAGGATCGACCGTGGGTATACGATTAATCGCCCGAGATACGGTTGCGGTGGAAACCTTCGCTCTCCGCGCTATTTCCCGGATATCCATAGATTGCTAAAAAAGGTTGCCAGAAAAAACAGGGCTAGAAAAAACTGGTGCGACGGGCATCTTACCATAGCGCTGTATCTCTTTCGGGCTTGGGGTTGACTCACAGAAAGCGCTTGCCGCCACTTTGCGCCCCTTCAGTCCGTAAGATCTCATCGAGCATGGAATGCCCGCCCAGCCCCTTGTTCGCCGCAGTCTCGAAGCACCCGGCCCATGCCCGCTTCGGCGCAGGGGAGGGTCGACGCACCAGCCAGGGTTCCGAGATCACTCCCCTGGGCTCGGAATGCCGCGAAATCTTGTATCCAACCGGCTACAGACGATTCCACATGTCGTTCCGAATCGGGAAGAAAGGTAGGCATAAGAGAAATAAATGTCGGCCTGCACAGAATACTGTGCAGTTCTGGCTATAGCAATATGATATTATCGCGATAGAAGGTATCTCATAGAATAGGTTCGGGAAGGGCACGACCTTCAGTCGTGCCGCCAGAGCCAATAAAGAAGACGGCTTTAGCCGCTGAGGGTCTTGGCGGCTGCCCCCTTCGCCTCATCGCGAGATAGCTTTCAAAGATCAATAAAGAGATCGATCAATCGAAAAAAAGGCGTGGCCCATCGGCCGCGCCTTTTGTCTTTTAGGAGAGCCAATGGGTCGACGTGGCAAGAAGCTTTTCGAGAGTTACAAGCGGCGCGGCGAATGGGCCGAACTCCTGTTCATGACGGTGGCCTCGGGACTGGGTTTCAATGTAGCCAAGCCCTGGGGAGAGTCGCCGCGCTACGATGTCATCGTCGAACAGGAGGCGCGTTTCCTGCGCGTGCAGGTGAAGTCCACCGAGATGTGGCTGGGAACCTGTTACTTGTGCCAGCTTTACGCCTTTGGTCAGGCTCCATACACTGCGAAAGAGATCGACTACTATGCCATCTACGTAATGCCGGCCGACGTCTGGTATATCTTTCCGGTCAAAACATTGACCGGAAAACGCACAATCGCCGTCACCCCACATCTCAAAGGACACAAGTACGAGCGCTACATGGAAAATTGGTGGCTGCTGACCCGCCACCACTCCCGGCGCGGGGCAAGGACCGTGCTACCGCCGGAAGCACCGCCGGGACTACCGAGGGAAGCCCCGCCGGGGGTGCCGCAAAACGACCCACAGTCCAGCTCCGCCGAGCGGCTTCGGGAACGAATTCTCAAGCGGATTGCGAACCGAAACCGGTGAGTCCGGCGCTTGCAGTGCGATTAACCGGGACTGGATTCCCGCTGCCCCACGTGGGCTACGCGCTGCTCCAGATCGTGAATGCGCTCTTTATTCTTCTCGTAGGCGGCGCGTTCTGCGGCAGACAGACCTCCGAATACCCAGTCCTGGCGTAACTTGCTCTGTTCCCCGCGAAGTCGGGCGAGTTCGGATTCGGGCGTTTCATATTGCATGACGGACCACTGCAGTCGATTCCGGCATCGCGCTCCCCACGGAAGCGCGACGAAACCCCAGACGAAATCTAAAGAAGAAACGCCCAGACGAAACCAAAGAAACCACAGAAGGAACTGCTACTTCGACCATACGCCGCGAGACACGCGATGAAATACAGCCGATACTGTACGCCAGACGATGCTGTACGCTAGCGCACATATATCCGTCCAGTTCGTACTATCCAGCGGGCAGGCCGTTGGTTCGACACCAAACATACAGACCTCGGTGAATCCAAGTAGAATGCACCGGACTGAAGGCTGAAGGCTGAAGCCTATTCCGATTACGCCCCTTTTTGCTTGAACGTTGGCAATTATGGACAGCAAGACCGTAACCTGCGTGATCTGCAACAAGCCCGTCTCCCTCGAAGTTGCAAAGACGAATCACTCCGGCCACGCCGTGCACGAAGAGTGCTACGCCCGCACCCTCGCCCCAAAGCCATCGGACCCCAAGAAGTAAGAAGAGCCTGTGAGGAAGACCCACCGCACCGAGATGGACGGTGGCCCATTCAAGCCTGATTTTGGCTTGAGTGGGGCAGTTCGGAGCTGAACAGAGAAATGCGAAGACAGAGGACGTTCACAGCATAGCGGGGGTGCCCCACAAGCTCTCGCCGCATTTGCGAGAAGTGGGATTCCACTGACCCCGACCCATGAAAGATGCCGTCTCCCGCGCGGTGGAAGAGCGGCGCTTCAGCGCAGCGTAAAGCCCCAAATCCACGCGGGCTTCAGCCCGCGTTTACTTCTGCACCGGCGGCACATACTCCTTGGGCACCGCCGAACCTTCTCCGAAGAAGAACTGGTCAAGCTGTTTGACGATGACCTCCTGATCTTCGCGGCGGGCGGGATTCAGGCGGTATTCGTTGAGCAGCATCTTGCAGTGTTCCGTCCACATCCGCCAGGCTTCCTGCGAGACGTTGTCGTAAATCTTGCGGCCGAGATCGTTATCAAACGGAGGCTCGTCCAGCCCCGGCATTTCTCTTTTTAATTTCACGCAGAAAACAGTGTGCGCCATACCCATCCTTGAACAAAGAATCTCTCAACCCTCAACGTTACTACAAAGGCTTTCGGCAACCGGGCTTGCGGCTCTTCCCCGAAGCCCGGAAGCCGGAAGCCGGTCTTCGAACTATTTCTTCTCCTCCGGCTTCTCCGGAGCCTTGTCCTTGCTCTTGTCCTCGATCGAAAGCAGTTCCACTTCGAAGATGAGCGTCGAGCTGGGCTCGATGCCGGGACGCCCGGCATCGCCGTAAGCCAGATCGGAAGGAACGAAGAGTTGCCACTTCGATCCCACGGGCATGAGCTCGAGCGCCTCCGTCCATCCTTTGATCACTCCGGTCACCGGAAATGTGGCGGGCTGGCCGCGCTTGTAGGAACTGTCGAATTCCTTGCCGTCGATAAAGGTTCCGCGATAGTTGCAGACCACCGAATCGCTCGCCGTTGGCTTCGGCCCCGTGCCTGCCGTAAGAATCTTGTATTGCAGACCGCTGGGCAGCGTGACTACGCCCTCTTTCGTTTTATTGTCCGCTAGAAAAGCGTCGCCTTGTTTCTTGTTCGCCGCCCCGGCCTCCTGCGCCTTTTCCTGTTGCTGTTTGCGCACTTCGGTCTGCACCGCCATGATGGCGGCTTGCGCCTCATCGTCGGTGAGCAGGGTCTTTCCCCCGCCCATGGCGTCTCTTATGCCGCGCGCCAGAATCGCCGGATCAACCGGAACCGACTGCTTCTCGAAATTTGCTCCCATCTTCATCCCAAGCGCATAGCTGAATTTCTCTTTCTGCGTTTTGAGCGTGAGCGGAGTCGGTTTTTTTGCGGCTGTGGCGGGCCGCTTCGCCGCCGGAGTCTTGGTCGTAGTGCTGGAACCTTGCGAGGCTGGTGAAGTCGTCGCCGCCGGAGTCTGCTGCGCCATGGCATTTCCCATGAGCAGAATTCCAGCCGCAAATATGGTTACCGCAGCGCTGAAGGATTTATGCATGTAGCCATTGTCACATTGGCGGCGCATCTCCGCAAACCCCCGCCACAAACCCCGCCCCCAAACCCGCTGAATGTTTTGCTCAAAAAGCATGGTGGGCCCGCCAGGATTCGAACCTGGGACCAATGGATTATGAGTCCACGGCTCTAACCGCTGAGCTACGGGCCCGCGTTACGTCACGTAAGCATTATAGATAGGTTGAGGGTGATGAACAGAAGCTTGCTTGCTGGGGCTTTTCCCGTGGCGCCGCTTACAGACCTGAAGTCTGGTAGCGCAGGATCGAGAGGGCCAAGCGGTATTCATATCCGGCTTGAGCATTTCCGATCTCGCCCTGGGTCTGCTGCAACTGTGCCTGGCTGAGTTCGACAATCGAACTGAGGCCCAGCTTGTATCGTGTCTGGGCAAGATCGAGCGCCTGGTTCGCCTGCGCCAACAACTGCTCGCTCACATTCACGCGGTCGAATGCCGTGCTTGCCGCGAGCCAACTGGTGCGTACGTCTCGCGAGATCCTGTTTCGAAGGTCCATGAGACGCTGCCGCGCGGCCTGGGTGCGCAAATCGGCTTCGCGGGACTTCGCCGAAAAGAGAAAACCATTAAAGAGCGGAATCTCCACGTTCACTCCCGCGGCGGCGTAGGGTCCATAAATGACATCATTGCGAACAGGAGAATCTCCAAAGGCCCCGAGAGCACTAATCGCGGGATACATCTGGTCATGCTCGGCGCGGTGCAGCTTCTCCTCAGACTCGGACTGAAATTCCAGCGCAAGAATCTCGGGGCGCCTGGCAAACGCTTCGGCGATCAGCGGATCCACCTCGGCCGGCGGTGGGGCCAACGGTTCCGTATCGTTGACAAGCTCGAAGGCTTGAAGAGTGGGATATCCCAGAATCGCCGAAAGGGCCGCCATGGAAGCCTTGTCATTGTTTAGCGCGTCCAGGTAGAGAAGTTTTCCCTGCGCCAGATTTACATTGGCGAAGCTCAGGTCCAGGTCCGACTTTAATTTGCTCTTGGTGAGAGCGGAAACCTGGTCCGACAACAACTGGCGCGATGCTACGGTCTGCTCTGCTACCCGCAGCACGGCGTGGGACTGCAGCGTGTTGTAAAAGGCCTGGTCGACGGCCAACAAAATGTCTTGCCTTGTGGCGACTGCGTTCTGTTCGTCGGCGCGAGCCTGGAGGCGGGCGCTGGCGACCAGATTCGTGGTGTGTCCAAAGTCGGTGATGAGCTGGCTGACCGTGGCGCCGCCCGCGGCTCGCGTGTAGACGGTGGGATTATTCAACGCCCCGGCGGTGATGCGGCTATTTGCGCGGGCATCGACTGCAGTCAGGTCCCCGTAGGCCTGGGGCCAGAGGTTCGATCTCACTTCCCTCGTCACCTGCTCTGAAGCCAGCGCAGTCAGCCGGGCGACGGAGATTGCCGGATTGTTCTTCAGCGCCAACGACTCCGCGTCCTTCACGCTGAGCCGCAATACATTCGAGGAGGACGAGCCCGGCACGAGCGGTACCGACTGCGCCAGGCCTCGCATTGAGAGGGTGTGGGTTGAGAGCGCGAGAGCGCCCAACAGAAGCAGAAGTCTCCATGTCATGCCGGCTGTTCCTCCTTTTTCCCGTTCTTCCTGTCCTCATCGTTACCGTTGTCGTTATCTTTATCTTTGCCGTGAACCATCAGATAGACGGCGGGCACCAGGAAGACGGTGACGACGACCGAAACTAAAAGGCCGCCAATCACGGCGCGCGCCAGAGGAGCGTATTGCTCGCTACCGGTCTCGAGACCCAGCGCCATTGGCAGCATGCCCAGCAAAGTCGCGAGCGAGGTCATGAGAATGGGGCGCAGCCTGATCTTGCACGCCCGCACCAGCGCCTCCTGCAGCGCGAAGTCCTCCTTGCGCAGCTGCCGCACAAACTCGACGATCAGGATGCTGTTGGAAACAACGATTCCAGTCATCATGATCACACCCATGAGCGACATGATGTTGAAGGTGCTGTGGGTGAGCCAAAGAATGAGCACTACCCCCGCCAATCCTGGAGGAATCGCAACCAGAATGATAAGCGGGTCAATGAAGGAAGCGAATTGCGCCATCAGAACCAAGTAGACCAGCACGATTGCCAGCACCAGGCCGATGGAAAAGCGCTTGAACGACTCCTGCATGCCTATGACCGATCCGAGCACCTCGACCCGGATGTTTTCCGGTAAGGTCAGATGGCTCACGATGTGGTTGACTTCACGATTGATTCCGCCCAAGGCCTCGCCCTCGGGCATCACATAGATGTCGATGACGCGCTGCAACTGGTAATGGTCGACCTCGGTCGGAGTGTTCATTGTCGTTATGTCGGCCACGGATTGCAGCGGGGTGTAATTCTTGACATTTGGAGCGCGCAAAGGAATCTGTTTGAAATCCTCCATGCTCATGTTCTCGATCTGCTTCTCGAAGTACTGCACGGTAAGCATGTAGTTGTTGCCCGTCTTGGGATCGATCCAGTAGCTCGGTTCGATCATGCCGTTGGAGGTCAGGGCGGTGATTACATTGTCCACCACCTGTTTGGGCGTGAGTCCAATGAGGCTGGCGCGTTCGCGATCGATATTCAGCTGCAATCCGGGATAAAGAAGATTTTGGGGAATCAGCACGCTACTCACGCCCTTGCGGCTGCGGATCTGTTTGGCGATGTTCGACGCCACCTTATAAGCGCTGTCGAGATCATTGCCTCTCACCTGGACGTCGATGGGCGCCGGTAACCCCAAGTTGATTACGGCATCGACCAATCCGCCGGCTTGAAAGTATGTATCCAGTTCCGGCAAGTCTTCGGACAGTTTCTGGCGGACGCGCCGCATGTACTCATAGCTGCCGAACTTGTGGTCTTCCTTCAAACTCACCAGGACGAATGCAGTATCCATCGACGAATTGCTGGTGTAGACGGCGGAGAGGTCGGGGGTAATCCCAATATTGGAGACGATCATCCCCAGATCGTGGGGCGCGATCACCTGGCGAATGTCGTTTTCGACGCGCGCGATGTATTGGTTGGTGACCTCAAGCCGGGAACCGCTGGGGGCCTTGACATTGATGACGAACTGGCCGGGATCAGTCCGGGGAAAGTACGCTGTCCCGACGAAGGGGAAAATTCCCGCCAGGACCAGGGCGATGCCAGCGGCAATCCACGCCACGGTTCTTCCTGGCCGGGCCAGAGCACGAGTCACCCAACGTTCGTAGAGATCCAAGAGCTTCTGAAAGCGCTCATTAAACCAATCAATGAACCTGCGGAAAAGCGATCGCGATGCGGGTTTGTTCTCTGATTCGCCTTTAATCTCCTTCTCGACGTCCTCGACGTGGAGGAAGTGCGCGCAATAAAGCGGCACCACCGTCATGGCGAAGACATACGAGGCAAAGATGGAGAGGACCACGCCCAGAGCGAGGTCGATGAAAAGATAACGGCTGACACCGTAGAACAAGGTTACGGGGAAGAAGACGATGGAGGTGGTCGACGTAGCCGCCAGAACGGCCAGCGAGACTTCCATCCCTCCCTTTTCCGCAGCCACCCCTGGAGCTTCGCCGATCTCCATGTAACGGAAAATGTTTTCCAGCACCACCACCGAGTCGTCGATCAGGCGGGAAAAAGCCAGCGCCAAACCGCTTAAGAGCATCACATTGATCGACCCGCCCATGGCGTTCATCAGCAAGAAACACACTAAAGCGGAAAGAGGAATCGAGAGCAGCACAGCAACTGTGGCACGGGGACTGCCCAGAAAAATGAGAATCATGATGCCGGTGAGCACCAGGCCGATTCCACCTTCCTTCATCACATTCTTGATAGCGCTCTTGACAAAGATGGACTGATCAAACACCACCGCGGTCTTGAGCGATTTGGGAATGTCCAACAAATTCTTAATCGCCGCCTTGACCCCGTCCACAATCGTGATGGTATTGCTGTCGCCGCCCTGCTTTAGAACAGGGATGTAGACCGACTGTTGTCCATCGATGCGGACGATGTTGGTCTGGATCGCGCCTGAGTCCCTGGCCTCACCTACATCGGCAACCATCACCGACGCGTTGCCCACGGTCTTCAGGGGTATGCGGTTAATCTCAGCTACATCGGGCAATTGCGCATTGGCATAGATGTTGTAATCCCTGGGACCGATGCGGACGTCCCCCGCGGGAAGAATCAGGTTGGAATCATTCACCGCGTGAACCACGTCCATCAGGCTAAGCTGGTGCGCCTCCAGTTTGACCGGATCCACATAGACCATGATCTGGCGATAACGGCCGCCAAAAGGCTGGGGCACAGAAGCGCCAGATACGTTCGCAATCTGGTTGCGCACCTGGAATTGCGCGAGATCCTTCAACCGGGTTTCGTTGAGGCCTTCCCCTTTCAGCGTGACCAAACAAACCGGAAGGCTCGAAGCATCGAACTTGAGCACCACGGGCGGCAATGTTCCTGGAGGCAGACGCCGAAGGTCGGCCATCGCCAGGTTTGCGATATTGCTGAGAGCGGCATTGGCATCGCTGCCCGGCTTGAAGTAAATCTTAATCAGGCTCACGCCCGTAAGAGAGCGGGACTCGATGTGGTCGATGTTACTGCCAAGGGTAAAGAAACGCTCGAACGTGTCGGTGATGTCGGCCTCGACTTGCTCCGGCGGCATCCCCGAGTAGAAGGTCGCAACCACGACTACGGGAATCTTGATCTGCGGGAACAGATCCACCGGCATCCGAACCACGGTCGTGACGCCGACCACGGCGATTACCAGACAAAGCATGATCACGAAGAACGGATTCTTTAGAGCGAATCTGGGCATTACTTTCGCTCTCCCGTATGGCCTTCGCTGGCGCCGGTGGGCGGGGACTCCAACTTGGGCGTCACCACCTCGCCGATCTGGTAGTCGGACTGACCGGCGCTGATCACTCGCTCATTTTCCGAAAGACCGTGCAGGATCTCGACGGTGGCGGAGGTTTGCTCTCCTAATTCGACGGCGCGTTTCTGCACGCGATTCTGATCGTCGAGAACCAGCACGTAGTGCTGGTTGCCTTCCTGAACCACGGCCTGGACGGGAAGCGTGAGCGAGTCCTTTTTTCCCTGCAGCGCAAGCTTCACTTCGGCGTACATGCCGGCGGTCAAAGTGTCTTGCCGATTCTCCACGTCAATCTCGGTGTGCATGGTTCGGGTCTCGTCACTGAGTGCGTCAGCAAAGCGGGATACGCGACCCTGGAAGTCTCGATTCAAATCGAGAACATGAACCTGCACGATGCTGCCCAGATGGATCATTGGTACGGCGGATTCGGGAACTGGAATCTCCAGCCGAAACAGGGACCACTCCGCGAGTTGCACCACGGGCTGCGATTGCGTCTCAGACGAGGTTCCGGCTGAGATTAGGGCGCCGGTATCGACATACCGTTTGGTGATCACGCCCGCGAAAGGAGCTGTGATGTGCGAATAAGCCTGCAACGCCGAAAGACGATCAAGCGTGGCTTGCGCCATGCCAAGCTGGTTTTGCGATTCGGCCAGAGCAGCCCGAGCGCTATTGATCTGCGCCTCGGTCTCTTTATCTTTTGCCATCGAATCGTCGAGTTCCTGCTCGGCGACCAAACCCGGCCGCTCCTCTGATGCCTGCTTGAGTCGGGTATAGGCTGCGTGGTAAGCACTGTGCGTGGACTCGGCGCGCTCGATTTCGCTCTGAGCGCGGTGAATCGCATCCTGACTGCGACGGAGGTCCGACTTTGCGCCCATGACCTGCGCATTCAGTTCGGGGACCTCCAGGATGGCCAACTCCTGCCCGGCCCGAACCTTGTCGCCGACATCCACAAAAATATGGCGGATGTAGCCGGCTACCTTGGCGTGAACATCGACCTGCTGGAAGGGACGGAATTCGCCGGTGAGAGTAATGACGTTTTCGAGGGGAGCGCGTGCGGCCAATACCACGGGCGCGAGGCGTTGCGCTGGTTTGCCGGGGCCGCCGGCATTCGCATCGCCCAGCGAACGCTTTATAAGCAGCGTGATTGCGCCGACCACGGCAAGCGCTACAACCGCGCCAATCACTATGTGTTTGCGTTGCAGCGTCATTCCCTGCTCCAAATCTGGACGCCGGCGAAGGGTGAAAAATTGATCATACTGCTTCCGTTATCAGATAACTACGCGAACTCGGAGGTTTGGCCAGGCTTAGTGGTGGCAGGCCGCCTCAATCAGTAGCTGAGTTCAGTTGGAGTGAGTAGCTTTTGACGAAGGAGAAAAGGGTCAGCAGGAGGGAGGCGGTCGAGTGAAGAGATTCTCTTCGAGAAGAAGAGTTGGAAGCGGCGGTCCGTCGGGCGCCACACGGGGGGAGAACATGGGAGCCTGCGCCACTGTAATCTTGGCTACTGGAGGTGCCCAACGGACCGCATCGCGATCCATGTGCTGCCGCATAGCCTGCGGGGAGTTGGACTGAACCGCTGTAGAGTGGGAAGTTGTAACGCGGAAGGTTCGTGTCGCCAGCGTAAAGACAAGAGAAAACATGACAACGCTGACGAATGCCAAGCGCCACGGTATTGAACGAACCACAATGCCTGTTGTTTCCGGCTTCCCCACGATGACCTCAGTGTGGTTGTACAGACCCACCTGAAAGCAATGTTACCGGAAACAATGGCATCGATTCAATCGCGCGGACCGGCGGCGCAGGAAAGCTGCTAGCGCTTATGGGGAGCAGCGCCTGCGGTGGCTAATTGATGATCTTGTTCTGAGCGCTGGTTTTTCGTTTTTGCTGGTGCGAAGTCGAGGACCACGCGGGAAGGGACGTCGCCGTGCTCAAGGCGGTCGAAGATTTGGTTGATCGAAGACAGGGGCTGCAGCTCGATATCAGCTTTGACCCTACCTCCGACGGCGAAGGCGAGGGCTTCGGCCATATCCTGGCGCGAGCCGACGAAGGAACCGCGGATGGTGATGCAGTTGGCCACAACGTCGAAGAGCGGAACTGGGAATTCGCCGGGGGGCAATCCGACCAAGACGCACGTGCCGCGCTTCCGGGTCATGCCGACGCCTTGCTTGAATGCGATGAGCGAAGGCGCGGTAATTAGAACGCCATGAGCTCCGCCGCCGGTGGCTTTCTTGACGGCGGCTGCGGGGTCGCCGGCCTTGGCGTTGATGACGAAATCGGCGCCAAGACGCGTGGCATGGGCCAGCTTGCCGTCATCGATGTCGATGGCGCAGACGAGCAGTCCCATGGCCTTCGCATATTGGATGGCGAGGTGACCGAGTCCGCCGGCACCGGAGATAGCGATCCATTCTCCGGGCCGCGCTTCGGTCTGCTTAATCCCTTTGTAGGTCGTGATACCCGCGCAGATCAATGGCGCGGCCTCCGTAGCTGTGAGGCCCACGGGTATGTGGGCAACGTAATCCGGGTCGGCGATGATGAACTCGGCAAAACCACCGTTAACGCTGTAGCCGCCGAACTGGGCCTGAGCGCAAACCGTTTCCCATCCAGTCAAACAGTATTCGCAGTGACCGCAAGCTGAGAAGAGCCAAGGCACTCCGACGCGGTCGCCCTCCTTCACAAGTTTCACCCCTGAACCAACCGCAGCGACGAGACCGATGGCCTCGTGGCCAGGAATGAACGGGAGTGTGGGCTTGACCGGCCAGTCGCCGTGGGCCGCATGAAGATCGGTGTGGCATACGCCGCAGGCTTCGGTCTTGACCAGGATTTCGCCGGCTGCGGGAGAGGGAATGTCCAATTCCTTAAGTTCCAAAGGCTTTCCGAATTGCTCGACAACAGCTGCGTGCATCCTGGTCGCCATGTGTGCCTCCGCTTTCATTCTTTTTTAGTTCTTTGCCCGATAGGAAATTCGAGCTTATCAACGGAGTGTTGGGTTTTCTGAGCAAGAGTGATCAGTCTCGTCCGGCTCGCAGAGATGCGGGTGAAGGCCATTCACAATAAGTTCAATGTCATCTTGAGTCAGAGCGAAATTAGCAGGAGGAACGAGCATGCATCCACAACCTGTGCAATAGCGACCAGTTTTTCAATCACGGCACTGTCATATTTGAGCTGGGACCTCTTTTGACGGCCCAAATAGTAGCGGCGAAGAGCGGGGGAGAATAGATTTAGACAATGTCTGTAGAAAATTCAGTGGTCGCGGTTTATCACAATCATACGGCGCGGCAAAAGCCCATTGTCCCGGAAATGCGATAAGCACACGCCCACTGACCAGGAGAACCGTCATGTCACAGAGACCACACGAGCGAGCTGCAGAACTCCACAACCTGGCGGCCCACGCGCACGCGGCGGCGGCTGTCGCCCATGGCAAAGAGGATCACCTCACCGCTCACGAGCTGAGCAAACAGGCGCACGAACATTCCATGAATGTTCACAAGCTCACACGAGAGTTAGGACAGAAAGCAGGACCGGTTCAAGGCGGGGAAGCTCCGACCGAGAAACCGTGACTTGATTACTGTTTTATCCATCAGCATGCAGATCCCTTCGGAAGATGCTGGTTGAATTGGTGGCGGCGCGTGGACTCGAACCACGGACCTACGGATTATGAGACCGTCGCTCTAGCCACCTGAGCTACGCCGCCGTGCCCCGAATGGGATTGTAAATGGGGAGTTGAAGCGGGTGCAATGATCGCATCGGGCGCGGGCGAGCGGGGCAATCGTTCGTCGCGCGGGCGCACCATTTTGCTGTGATCGATAAACATGCCAGGGAGAGTTCGCCGCAGCCCCCCCGTGCTGTCTTACCGTGCGGCTGGGCCGGTTCCCATGATGGACTCGGCTGATTTACTCCAAATTACTCTGATATGACCAGATTCTTGTTGCTGGTAAGCGTTCCTGTTGGCGTCGTCACTA
>Ga0302326_10006709_pt1 | contig 25752 bp, 24 predicted proteins | sample Palsa_T0_3_FD_202264 | JGI IMG/M metagenome (GOLD analysis project Ga0302326, IMG submission 202264) | Peat permafrost microbial communities from Stordalen Mire near Abisko, Sweden - Palsa_T0_3 | ecosystem: Environmental > Terrestrial > Soil > Palsa > Peat permafrost | place: Sweden: Abisko... | reverse complement strand
TCCCCGGCCGGCCGGATCGCCTCGTGCGCCTCCTGGGCACTCTTGACCTTGCTGGTGTAGACCCGCGGTGCATCCGGGACATACTCGGCGCCGTACAGCTCACGCGCCTGAGCGCGGGCCGCGGTGATGGCGGTCTGCGACAGCGTGGCCGAGTCGGTCCGCATATAGGTAATGTGGCCGTTCTCGTATAGCCGCTGCGCGGTCTGCATCGCGTACTTAGCCGAGAAACCGAGCTTGCGGGAAGCCTCCTGCTGCAGCGTCGTGGTGCGGAACGGCGCATAAGGCGACCGCCGGTACGGCTTGCGCTCGACTGACTTGACCGAGAACGCAGCGTCCCGCAGCCGGTCGGCAAGTCCTGCGGCTGCCTCGCCGTCCAGGTGCAGGATGTCGGTCCGGCGCGGCGCCTCAGCACGCTGGTCTGAGTCGGCGGGGCTAGTGCTCGCGGCATCGGCGCCCCGCAGTTCCCCCGTCGGGGTGAAGTCGCGGCCCTGGGCGACCCTGCGGCCATCGACCGAGACCAGTGTGGCGGGGAACGAGGACACATCCTGCTCGTCGGTGCTCGGCGCGTCGGCCCCGGTGGCGAAGATGGCCTCCAGGTCCCAGTACCGGGCGGCGCGGAACGCGATCCGCTCCCGCTCTCTGTCCACCACCAGCCGGATCGCCACTGACTGGACCCGGCCCGCCGACAGCTGCGGCATGACCTTCTTCCACAGCACCGGCGAAACCTCGTATCCGTACAACCGGTCCAGCACCCGGCGGGTCTGGTAGGCCTCCACCAGGCCGTTATCCATCGCCCGCGGACTCGCGACCGCCAGCGCGATCGCCTCGGGGGTGATCTCGTGGAACACCATCCGGCTGGTCGGCACCTTCGGCTTCAGCTCTTCCAGCAGATGCCAGGCGATGGCCTCGCCCTCGCGATCCTCGTCAGTGGCCAGCAGCAGTTCGTCGGCGTCCTTCAGCAGCGCCTTGAGCTTGGAGACCTGCTGCTTCTTGTCGGAGTTCACGACATACAGGGGTTCGAAGTCCGCGTCGACGTTCACGCCCAGGCGCGCCCACGGCTCTTTGCGATACCTCTCCGGTATCTCCGCTGCCCGGTCCGGCATATCGCGAATGTGGCCAATGCTTGACTCGACCACGTAGCCATTACCGAGATAGCCCGCGATCGTACGCGCCTTGGCAGGCGACTCGACAATCACGAGCCGCCGGGCGCCGTTACCCGGGGCGCCACCGTTGGCCTTCTTGCCGCTGGCGGCCGTACCCGTCCTTGCTGCCACGCTCTTCACCCTCACATCCCGCGGTCGCCCAGGAGGCTACCGCAGGCAGTCCGCAGACACGGCGTTCTGGCCAGCCTGCAGCCCTGACGTTGCGGGCGCTGGGGACGCAACCGTGACCGCACGATCTCGGCCTGCGACCCGTCCACTGCCCTGACACTTACCACAACCGGCTGACTGGACCTTTGTGTTCCCGGGGTCCTCGCTGCCGGTTTCCTCAACGCTGATTGAACCACTACATCCGTCCCGCACAATATGGGTTGATGGCCGAGTACTCCTACCTCGTGCTCTACTTGCCGCGCGGAACATCCAGGGATGTCGCCCGGCGAATCCTGACTGACCACGCCGAGTACGGCCAGTGGGAGCTGGCCCGGCTACGGCTGAACCCCGACGGCAGCAGGAAGGCAACGCTGCGCCGCACGGTCATCCGGCCGGGCCGGACAGCGCCTCCCGGCAGGACAGCACTACCGGGCTGGACAGCGCTACCTGGCTGGACAGCACAGCCGGGCAAAACAGCCCCGCCTGGTGCGACGGGGCTGCCTGACGGCTCCAGCTGACACCCGGCCGCGGTCACCCGCCCGCGCTGGCCAGCCCGCGAACAGCGGACCTGCTGGTCATCATGCTGCTGAAACCGGCGGCCGGCGCGGCATGCCGGGCCGCGCCGCGGCGGGCCTCCGGTCGCTTCGGAGGGGCGCCGGCCCGCCGGTGGGCACCGCCGGGCTGACCAGGCACGCGGCCACCCGCCGCCGCCGGACCCCCGCCCACAGGGTGACCAGGCACGCGGCCACCCGCCGCGGGACCCCCGCCCCCGGGCTGACCCGGCACGCGGCCAGCCGCCACCGGTGGGCCGCCCCCAGGCCGACCAGGCGCGCGGCCAGGCCACGCCCCGACGACCGTCTCGCCCGCCGCGTCCCCGAGCGCCGCCAGCGGATGCTCGGCCGGGACCGGGACCGGGAACGAGGCGGGGACGGAGGCCGGGACGGAGGCCGGGACCGGGACCCGGACTGGGACCGAGGCCGGGACCGGGACCCGGACTGGGACCGAGGCCGGGACCGGGGCCGGGACTGGCACTGGGACCGGGATCCGCACCGGGACCGAGGCCGGGACCGGGGCCAGGACCGGGGCCGGGACTGGCACTGGGACCGGGGTGGCGGACGCACGCGCCAGCGCCGAGCTTGCCGGACCTGTGGCCAGGAGTTCCCGTCGGGCGCGTTGGGCCCGCCGGGCCCGCCAGGGGGTGGTGACCGCCAGGATGGATGCGCCAGTCACTAACGCGCCGACCGCGAAACCGTCAATCGCTCCGGGCCCGAGGGCCGGGACGACGCTCGCCCCCAGGCCTGACGCGATCACTGCTTCTTTCGCTGCCAAGAATATCCACGTGGTCATGAGCTGCTCCTTGTGATGACTGCTGTGCCGTCGACTTACCCAAAGTCACGTCGCGAATGCGTTAAGTACCCGATTGTGGACGTGCCAGAGCCTCGCCTAGCGGACGAACCAGGCGTTATGCGGAACCGCTGTCCGGGGAGCTAAGCGGAAGGGGTGCGCCCCGGACAGGCCAGTCCCACACAAAGAGTCACCATAGCACTACTGAAAGTGCGCATCGTGGCAACGCACGAAAATGACTGCCGCATCCGGACACTTCCGGAGTCCTCCGGGCAGGCTGCTATCCGTCCTGACCTGGGCGCAAGCGCTAGCAATGATCCAGAAAACAGTCCAGCACCCGCGTCCCGAACCGCAGGGCATCGACCGGTACGCGCTCGTCCACGCCGTGGAACATCCCGGCGAAGTCAAGATCCGCCGGAAGCCGCAGCGGCGAGAAGCCGAAGCAGCGGATGCCGAGCCTGCTGAACGACTTGGCGTCCGTGCCGGCCGACAGGCAGTAAGGGACCAGCCGGGCCTGCGGGTCGTGCTGGCGGATGGCGGCGGTCATCGCCGCCACCAGGTCACCGTCGAACGTCGTCTCCACGGCGATATCGTGGTGCACGAACTCGCGCCGGACCGACGGGCCGAGCAGGCTGTCGACCTCGCTGAAGAACTCCTCCTCATATCCAGGCAGGAACCGGCCGTCGACCTGCGCGGTGGCTGACTGCGGGATCACATTCACCTTGTAGCCGGCGTTCAGCATGGTGGGGTTCACGGTATGGGCGAGGGTTGCACCGACCATCCGGTTGAGCGGGCCTAGTTTGCCGAGTATCTGGCGGATGTTGTTAGGCGAAAATTCAATCCCAAGGGCCGCACAGGCCTCTTCCAGGAATGCCTGGGCCGCGGGGGTAAGTCGGGTGGGCCACTCATGCCGCCCGAGCCGGGCCACGGCGTCGGCGAGCTCGGTGACCGCGTTGTCCGGCTGCAGCATCGAGCCGTGGCCGGCGGTGCCGTGCGCGGTCAGCCGCAGCCAGGCCATGCCCTTCTCCGCTGTCTGGATCAGGTACAGGCGGCGGCCGCCGATCGTCGCGCTGAAGCCGCCGACCTCGCCGATCGCCTCGGTCACGCCCTCGAACAGCTCCGGGTGCTTGTCCACCAGCCAGCGCGCGCCGTAGGTGCCGCCCGCCTCCTCGTCGGCCACGAACGCCAGGACCACGTCCCTGGGCGGCCGGCGGCCCTCGCGCAGCCGCTGGCGCACCACCGCGAGCACCATCGCGTCCATGTTCTTCATGTCGACGGCCCCGCGGCCCCAGACGCAGTCGCTGTCGATCTCGCCGGAAAACGGGTGCACCCGCCAGTCCGCCGCGTTGGCCGGCACCACATCGAGGTGGCCGTGGATAAGGAGCGCCGGGCGAGACGGATCCCCGCCGGGGATCCTGGCCAGCACGCTTGCCCGTTTTGCGTGCGACTCCAGCACGGTCGGCTCGACGCCCACCTCCGCGAGCAGCGCAGCGACGTGCTCGGCCGCCGCGCGCTCGCCGGGGCCGGAGTGGTCGCCCGGATTGGTGGTATCGATCCTGATCAGGTCACTGGCCAGCGCGGCCACCTCGTCGCCGGCCGCGCGGCGCGGCGGGGCGGGGCGGGCAGGATTGTCGGTCATCGGGCCATCGTCGCACCATCACGCACCGCTGGCTGCGGCAGCTTGTCGGGTTCTGGCCGCGTGGCCCTCTGCCACCCGGATTTGCTATCGTGAGGCGGCCGACCCGGCATCAGCCGTGGTCCGCTCGTCCGGGTGGCGGAATAGGCAGACGCGCTAGCTTGAGGTGCTAGTGCCCGTAAAGGGCATGGGGGTTCAAGTCCCCCCTCGGACACGTTCGAAAGACCAATGCTGACCAGCGCTTACGACGTTCACCTCTGTTCGAACGATTGGTTCTGTTCTGTCAGGCTGGTAGGTAAGCCGAAGCCCGAGCTGAGAGTAGATCTCCGCCTTGTCGGCCGGGTCGGCGTCGCGCAAAGCCGCGAGCAAATCAGCTAGCCCGCTCACGATCGAGGCGATCTCGTCTCTGCTCATGCCCTGTTTTGGCGCGGCTGCCCGGCTCTGGATCCTGAGCCGGGCGCGTTCGGCCTCGGTCTCGGTGATCCACTTGGCGATGCTGACGGGGTCGGCGCCTGCGTCCAAGGCGGCCCGGTACTGGGCGAGCTTCCGGTCGCACGCGGCCAGCTCAAGCCCATGCTGCGCGTCGGCCAGCCTGGCCGGTATCGCGGGGACGGTTGTCGCTGCGATCAGCTCGTCGATCGTGGCGGGCAGGTAGCAGGGCTTGAACTTGCCGGCCAGCCATTCGTCCAGCGGCCTGAGCAGCGCGTCTTGCCGGAGTGTCACGTTCCGCGGATGGTCCAGCTTGTTGGCCAGGGCGTACTCCGCCGGGAACCGGCAGCGGTAATACGGCGCCTGGTTGGCCCAGTGCCCCTGCATCTTCCGCCCGCACACCCCGCAATAGAGCAGCCCGCGCAGGACATAGCCGTGCTGAGAGCGGTGCGGCCGGTGCACGGGCGGACTGACCCGTCGTGCCGCCTGCACCTCGGCCGCCTGCCGGAATGTCTCCTCGTCAATGATCGGCGGGTGTGCCGGAGCATCGGACCAGACCCACTGGCCCTGATCGTTCCAGCGCATCCGCTGCGTGTGGCCGAGCGCGACGTCGCGGACGTCGATCAGCACCTCGTCGGTGCGCTGCCGGTTCCAGACCTGGCGACCGGTGTAGCGAGGGTTGGTAATGATGACCCGCACCGCGCTCGTCGACCAGGCGATGCCGCAGCGATGCTGATTGCGAACGGGATCGTTGGCGGACGGGCACGCGATCCCATCCCTGGTCAGCTGCTCGGCGATCGTCTTCAGGCCCGCGCCGGCCAGGAAGTCGGCAAAGATCCGGCGGACTACCGCGGCCGGGGCCTCGTCGATCGCGAGGTGGTGCAGCCGCTTGCCGTCGGCGGCCTTGGCCGGGTTCGGGTGCGGGCGAGCGTCGATGAGCTTGTAACCGTAGGGCGGGCGGCCGCCCAGGAACCGGCCTTCCAGCTGCGCCTGCGCGGCCATCGCGGCCCGGCGTCAGCGCCGCCACCCAGCCCGGCTGACCATGCAACTCCACCAGCAGATGCATGTGCAGGTACAACACCGTGCCGGCGATCAGAGCCAGCATCCCAACACACCCGATCGTCGTCCGGCGGATCCAACGGTCCGCGAGCTCGGTCACCGGGCGCCTGCCAGCGCGAACTCACCCATCAGGACGCGTTGGCTTATGGGTGCGCTCCCCCCGCTGGCCAATACCCTCGTTGTCCGGCCGGAAAAGCCGTCTGACCAGGCGTCTAGCAATACCGCATCGGCATCTGCCGGACACGGGAACAGGCGGTGTGACTTCGTGGTCAGCGGCCGACCAGGCTCTTGGAGGCCGCCGAAGATCATCAGGCCGACCATGCCTGAGCCCGGGTCTCGGGGTTTGCCCAGTGCGCGGATGCCGGTTCAGGGTCGTCGGAGACGCAGAACTCTGTAGCTAGCGGTGTGATGGCCAGGCTGTGCTGGCTGAGTTCTCAGGCGTGTTCGGCCAGTGGGCTCCTGACCTGCATGAACGTACCATCTATGCAGTCGGCTTATGCTGGTGACATGAGTGAGCCCGCACCCGAGCTGGACGCGGAGGACGCCCTTCGCGGAGTGATCAATCAATTGACCATTCGCGGCCAGAAGATGCCGGTGATTGTCCCAGGTTCAGTGCTGGAGACTCTCCGGTTTGTCTCTGAGCTCGTGAAACGTGCGCAAGGCGCGGGCTACCTGCCGGGTCTGATGCACCAGGCTATGCCCTGGACCAGGGCATTCGGTGCCGACGAACTCGACCGGCTTGCGACAGACATAGCCGACGCCGCAGGCAGCGGTGACCATGCGGCAGAGCGCCTCTCCGCAGTCATCCGCGAGTGGCAGGAGACAGCAGATATTCTTTCCGACCCCGATGAGCTGCGGCACATCCAGTCGGCCAGGGAAGAGATTGCGCGCGGGGAGGTCGTGCGCGGCACCGAGGCGGTCGCCGCGCTTAGGCCGCGGGCGTGACAGAGCAGGCCGACGGCGACGGGCCATATGAACTGATCGTCGCGTCGTCGGCATCGTATGCGCTGAGTGAGGTTCTCCCGGAAGGCGCGGCGTGGGCGGTGATCGAGTTCATCAACGGGCGCCTACTCGACAACCCTCACCGCCTGGGCGCTCCGCTCCACGGCGCGCTTGAGGGGCTGTACAGCGCCCACGTCGATGACTACCGGGTTGTCTACGACATTGACGATGAAGCGCGGACCGTCGAGGTCGTGCGGGTGGCGCGCCGGGCGGATATCTACGGCATCACGTGATTGAGGCCGGCCTGGCCGTGGGTTCAGTCCATGCATCGGGCCGCTCGGCATAGCCATCGCGGCCGCGGTTACCCGGGCGGTAACCAGAAGCTAGGGCACTTTGTTGCCGCTATGACGCGAGTCTGGGTGCGGAGGCGCCCAGGTTGCAGTCCGGTTCACGTGCCCAGCTCGCCGGTCAGGCCGGATCGCTTCACCAGCCGCCACCACCGTCACCACCGCGAGCATCTACGTAACTGCCGTGTTACCCGCGCCGAACCGACGGCTGCCCCGAACCTGCCGCCCGCTCAAGCACGTTAGCGCGCGGTGAATCGGCACGACTCGCAGCGCCCCATTGTGTCGGCAGGGCGCTGCATGATGATTGAAGGGCGGCATTGTGCCGCCCTGCCCCGAGGGGGAGCCGATGACCACCTATGCGACGTACGCGCCCGAAAGCCGGGACCTGCAGCTCGACAAGCTCTCGGCCGTGGACTTCGAGCTGATCATCAGCTTGCACGGCGAGATTAAGCGCGGCGAGCGCACGCTGATCTGCCGCGTGAACGGCAACAACGGCGAGATGTTCGTTCGCAGGTACACGAACGATTCTGGCGACATCTACCGTGCGGTGCACTTCGCCGGTGGCGCCCACGGCCCGCACCCGATCGCGCTAGAGACTCCCGAGCACCGGCGCCAGAAGGACTACTGGGCGCGGGCCGCCGAGGACAGCGGCTATGCCGCGGACCTGGAGGTGCCGGTCAAGGGTGCCGGGGTCATGGATGTGGTGATCAGTGGCGGGGACGTCCCGACGGACATCGAGGTTCAGCATTCCGAGATACACGAGAAGGAAGTCAGGCGGCGGACGACCCGGTACTACCGGGCCGGTTATCTGCCGGTGTGGTTCAACGATGCTGGCGGTGACCGGCCGCGCTGGCTGTACGAGGTTCCCGCGCTCGGCTGCAACGCGCTGCCCTGGGATGTGCTGCCCCCGCGTCGTCAGGTGACCGCGACGGGCCTGGGCGTGCTCCGGGCCGTACGCTGCGACGTCTCGGTGACCCAGTTCAACGGCCGGTGCCCTGACACGGGCGGCCGGCCGTGCGGCCGTACCCATCCGCTGGTCACCGCGGGCCGCATCGGCTTAAGGGTCGATGACGTTGCCGGGATGCTGCCGGCCGGCCAGCTGGTGCCGCTGGCCTACCGCACCGGTGCCACGTTCCTGGTCTCGCCCGAGGATCTGGCCCGGTACCAGGACGCGACCGGCGGCCAGGGTGTGTGGCTGCCCGGCGGGAAGCCAGGCACCGGCGGCAAACGCGCCTACCAGCAGCGTCCTGAGCCGTGCCAGTACCCCGAGCACGAGGCTGGCGATCTGGCCGGGCCGGTGCTGACCTTGATCCGGCGGCCCATGGAGCCAGTGGGGCGGGCCCGGCACCGCGCTGTAGCGGCCGGGAATCTCTGCCCGGGCTGCGGGGAGTCTGAGCTGACGTTCGGCAGGGAGCTGTGCCAGACCTGCCGCGTGCTCGGCCGCACGCCTCGGTGAGCCTTGTGAACTGACCGCGGATCCTGGCAATTGGCGGCGTTACCACTCCCGGCGGCGGATTCGGTATCTCCGCCGGTGACTGACGCTGCCGCGGGGCGTTGCCACGTCCTCAGGCGTCAGCACCTTCCCGTCTGGCTCACGTGCCGAGATATCCGGCCAGACCGGATCGCTTGACCAGCCGACCCCATCGCTCGTGACGACCGTACCGGCGCCCGATGTCCCGGCCCGAGGGCAGTGAGCCATCCTCGGCCCGATTGTCCTGAGCCCACCGCCATGCTTCCCGCCGTGCGTCCCGGCCATCTGTCGTGCGGTTCGGAGTCATGGCGCTGGTCGAGATCCGCTCACCGTCGCTGGCTAATGTCGTCTTCGTCGCCGGGCCGGGTGACCGTCGCGCCGGCCGCTCGGACACAGGGCTCTCCGTGACGCGCCGAACCTGACGCATCAGCAGCTCGTAGGCCGCGATCAGCGAGAACGACGGCCACGCGGCGATCACTCGTCCCGTGATCGTCGGCTCGGCCACGGTGACGTTCGCCGCCAGACTCGCCAGGCTCCCAATCACCAGCAGCGCCCACGGCAGCACCCCGCCCCGGCCGCCGCTGCGCGACTCGGCCAGCAGCGTCGTCGAGGCCGCGACGATCATGCCGTCTACCGACAGCGGCGTCAGCGCCGCGACCCATCCAGGCTGTCCGTGCAACTCCACCAGCAGATGCATGTGCAGGTAAGAGACGGTCCCGGCGATCAGCGCCAGCATTCCGACGCACCCGATTGTGGTCCACCGGATCCACCGATCCGCCCGCGCGGTCACGGCGCACCCTGAAGTGCGAAAACACCCGTCAGCACGCATTGGCTTATGGGTGCGCTCCCCCCTCGGACACGTCATGCGTTATAAGCATTTATTAGTAATTTTGCTTCAATGCCCACCGGTAGCCGCCTCACCCCGAGACCTGCGCGTAGCTGCCCTGTCGGTTCATCAGCCGGTTCCGGGGGGTCGCCAGACCGGGGACAGCCTGCCCGCGCGCATTTGCAGGGAGCGAGCCGCCAAGGTGCCAATGACTGCGGATCGGCGTCGGCATCGTTGCAGCTGGCACCCAAGCACAGCTGAACAGTCTGCAGCTAACTGCGGAGTCCTGTGAGGGTAATCGATTAAGCCGCGTCTAGGCGCCACAACATGATATTATGCCTGGTATGAGCGGCGTTAATGAGGTCGTGCCTCTCGCGGTCGCGCGAGGGCTGCGAGTGCTCGGCGAGCATGTGTCCACCTGGCGCAAGCTGCAGCGGCTGACTGCCGCCCAGGTGGCCGATCGCGCAGGCATCAGCCGAGACACGCTGCGGACCATCGAACACGGCACGGGTACGGCATCCACCGAGAATCTGCTCCGAGTCCTGCGCGTCCTCGGAATCCTGGATCCGGTGATCGCTGCGTCTGACCCGTACCAGACTGATGTCGGCAAACTCCGCGCCGATGAGATTCTGCCGAAGCGGGTGCGTTAACAGTGGCCGGGCGGGAAGCCGTCGAAGTCACGGTAGAGATCGACGGCCAGGAATTCATCGCGGGCACACTCTGGCTCCATGAGCAGCGCGCCCAGAGCAGCACCTTCCGCTACTCCGACTCCTACCTGGCCAGCCCTGTCAGCTACGACCTGGACCCGGTCCTGCCCAAATCTGCCGGCATCTTTCAGTCCGCCTCTGGGAAGCCACTTTTCAGTGCGTTCGCGGACACCGCCCCAGACCGGTGGGGCAAGAACCTCATGCGCCGCGAAGAGCGCGAACGCGCCGCTGCGGCGCACAGCACACCGCGCAGCCTCCGCGATGCGGATTTCCTTCTCGGCGTGCGGGACGACGCCAGGCAAGGAGCCATCAGGTTCCGGCGCCCAGGCACAAGCGCCTACTACTCCACGCATCGTGGCGCCGTGCCACGCCTGATCGAATTGCCCCGCCTGCTGCATGCGATTGATCATCTCGACGACGACGCCGACAGCCGTGACCTGAGGGACCTGATCGACGCCGGGAGTTCGCTTGGCGGCGCCCGGCCCAAAGCTGCGGTCATTGACTCGTCAGGACAGCTCGCGATCGCGAAGTTCCCCCGCTCGGACAGCGATGAGTGGGACGTCGTCGGCTGGGAGGAGGTAGAGCTGCGTCTAGCCCGTCGCGCAGGCCTGAGGGTCAGCGACTCTGTACTTAGCGAGGTCGCCGGACGCCACGTCCTCGTGGTCCACCGCTTCGACCGGTCGGCCAGCCGACGCGTTGGCTTTGCCAGCGCCCTCACCTTGCTCGAAGCGACCGACGGCGAGCAACGCAGCTATCTGGAGATCGCCGACGTGATCGAACGGCACTCGCCGACGGCTACCTCTGATCTGCATGAGCTATACGGCCGCATCGTCTTTTCTATTCTCACCGGCAACACCGATGACCATCTGCGTAATCACGCATTCCTACGCCAAGGCCGAGGATGGACCCTGTCTCCCGCCTTCGACCTGAACCCGAACCCGGACCGACCTGACAGGCTCAGCACAGCTATCGACCTCGACGACACCACTGCAGATATCGCAACCGCACTGTCAGTCAGCGGCTACTTCCGTCTATCTCTCGCCGAAGCTCGATCAGCGATCGCATCCATCTTCAATGCGACCACCGGCTGGCGGAGCGAAGCGGCAGACCTCAACCTGCCCTCCCAGGAAATCGACCGGATGGCGGAGGCATTCGAGACGGAACGACGGCGAGCCGCAAGCAACATCGAGCCCTAGTCCGGCGTCCGGAAGCGCCCAGTGGCGGTCCCTTCTGACGGTAATTGATCGGGCGAGATAATGCCGCGACTCGTTCTCGCTCGCTCGTGGTTGCACAGTCAGGCTGGCCAGATTAGCTCTCCGGGCTCGCGGCGAAGGGTCTCACCCAAGCAACCCTGGACATGGACCGGTGGCCCGTTTTGAGTGAGGCGCTGATCGGGGCCACGCGTCGGCATCTTGGCCGTGCAATGCATTCCGGTAGATCGACCTCCACCCGGGCGAGATCAAGACGGCGAGCCAACTGCCGTCGCTCGCCCGGATCACCATCTCGCTATCGCGGTGCGCCACGATGTCATCGGCGCTGGCGCATCGGATGGCGCCGTGTCGACGCATACTGTCGGCACTGCTCCATAGGCTGAAGGCAGCCGAGCACGGAGGGGCCATGGATCATAGCGATGTCGAGCGGCTCCGCGACCGGCATCCGGCCTGGCGGTTGCTCCGCGCCGCCAACGCGCCGCTCATCCTGGCCTTCCTAGGCCAGTTCTTGGTCGAAAGTAACCACGGCGCTACGTCTGCCCCGGCTCTGGCCGTGGCGCTGGACGATGAGCTCTACGCCCTCAACGCAGCCGACCCGAGCGCGGCCGCAACCCGCCGCCGGTCCGTGATCACTTTGGTGCGATCGGCGTCGACGTGATCATCGACTACACCGAAGGTTATGCCTACCTGCAGACCCGACCGGAGAGTGACGGCGAGGAGCCGCTGCCCCGGCTCGTGAACCGGCGCACCCTCGGCTACAACCTGAGCCTGCTTCTGGTTCTGCTTCGCAAGCGGCTTGTGGAGTTCGAAACCGCCGGCGCCGAGGGCAAACTCGTGCTAAGCCGCGATCAGATCGTCGAGATGCTGCGACTGTTTCTAACGGAATCGACCAACGAGGCGCGGGTCGTCGATCAGGCCGACACCACCATCCGACGGGCGGCCGACCTCGGGTTCCTGCGTCAGTTACGCGGGCGTTCCGATCAGTGGGAGGTGCGCCGGATCCTCAAGGCGTACGTGGACGCGCAGACGCTCTCGGATTTCGCGGGCAAGCTCGCCGAGTACGCTGGGACGGCTCCGGGTGAGGGGCGGCCTGATGAGTGATGGCCTGTTTTCAGCGATCGAGCTGGGCGCTGGCGGCCCGCGGACTGGCTATCGCCTGTACCGGCTTGAGGTTTTCAACTGGGGACCTTCGACAAGCGGGTCTGGCGGCTGTCCTCGGACGGCGCGACCGCGCTGCTCACGGGCGACATCGGTAGCGGCAAGTCGACGCTGGTCGACGCCCTCAGCACCTTGCTCCTGCCGGCCCACCGAATCGCTTATAACAAGGCGGCGGGCGCGGACGCGAGGGAACGCACGCTGCGGTCCTACGTGGAGGGTCACTACAAGTCGGAGCGGGTCGAGGCCACCGGCACGTCCCCGCCCGGTCGGACTTCGCGATCACCGCCACTACTCGGTCATCCTCGGAGTCTTCGCCAACGACAGCTTCGACGAGTCGGTCACGCTGGCCCAGGTTTTCCATCAGAAAGACCGGGCCGGCCAGCCGGACAGGTTCTTCGTGACCTCGCAGAAGCAGCTGTCGATCGAGACAGACTTCACCGACTTCGGATCGGACCTGACAGACCTGCGGCGGCGGCTGCGAGCCGGCGGGGCCGAGATTCACGCCGTGTTCCCCGACTATGCACGGCGGGCGCGGCGGCTGCTCGGGATCAAATCCGAGCAGGCGATGGAGCTGTTTCACCAGACCGTCTCGATGAAGTCGGTCGGCAACCTCAATGAGTCGTCCGCAGCCACATGCTCGAGCCAGCCGACGCCGCCGACAAAGTGCGCGACATCATTGCCCACTTCGAGGACCTCACAAAGGCCCACGACGCGGTCAAGCGAGCCCGCGAGCAGCTCGAAGCACTCCAGCCCCTGGTCGCCATGGATGCAGCGCCCAAACATTGATTACCAACGCGAGGCCACCAGCAGCCACGACGATCACCCGCTGCGGCAATCGACCATCGGATGAGGCCAGGACCGCCTGGAAATCGCACTGCCGCTGCCGGTGCGATCACGCAGCTCCTGGCATGTCCAGCCAGCCGATCTTGACTGGGTCAGCCGTCGCCGAGCCCTTCACCAGGAGCGGACGTGCCCGCCACCATGATCTGCCGGAGGTGCTCGTGCACCGGGGCGAACATATCTGGCATCCGCTCCTCGGCCTCGCCGAGGCTGGCCCAGCGGACCTCGGCCAGCTCGGCCTCGTCGCCGACTGCGAGTTCCGTGCTGCGGACCGGCCTCGCAGCCAGGTAGATCATGTGGCGGCCGGTCGCCGGGTGGTCGCGCTCGCCGATCAGATCGCCCGAGCGGATCTCCAGCGTGGCCTCCTCTTTCACCTCGCGCACGGCGGCGTCTTCCGGGCGCTCGCCGGGCTCGACCTCGCCGGCGATGAACGTCCACGGCGGCGAGCCGTCGTTACGGCGGCCGATGAGCACGCCCCGGCGTGAGGTGACGATCGCGGCGACGATGGGCTGCTGCTCATTCGCATCAGGCCGGCCGGCTGGCCGACGAGGCATCGCTCCTCCAGAAAGCGCACGACGGTATCGGACTCGGCAGCACCACAACCACCGAAAGGAACGAATCATGACCGCGACCATCACTGACACTGGCTGCTGAGGACCCTATTCTGATCCCGTTCAGCCGGTGCCCTGTCGGCGAGAGGATCCGGCCAGCCAGAGCGTCACCTCAGCCCGCGGCCGGCTCGACCTGGTGGCCAGCTTCGGCGATCACACCGTCACCGTGGCTACCACCGACGCCGCATGCGGACTCCTGCGCCCAGCACCAGAGGCTGAGCTCGCAGCGGCGCGACAGCTCATGACCGATGAACCCGGCTTCTGGTTAACCTGACAGCATGGTCGCGACTGCCGCGAACGGTGCTGGCTGCCGCACCGGCGGCGAAAACTAGCGCGGCGCACAGCGCCCCGCCGAGGTCGTGTGGCGGCCGGGTGGGCCACATCCAGGGTGTAGTCCAGGTCCCTGCTAGCGCTCCTTCGGTGATGAGCAGGTAAGCCAGCGGGCCGGCCCAGCCGAATGCGCCGCCGAAGGCCACCGACGTGAGCAGGCCGGTGCCGGTCAGGCCGGCGACGTTGCGGAGCATGGCCAGGGTGCCGCCTGGCAGCTGCCCGCCAGCTGCCGCAGCCGCGAGCGCGCCGACTGCAGCGGCGGTCAGCACGACGGCCATACTGAGCCGCAGATAGGGGAGCCAGCGGCCGGTGGCGCGTTCGGTTTCGCCGAACGGCCCGTAAGTGGTCACCGCGATAACCGCAGCGGCTGCGGCTTCCAGCGTCAACGGGATCACCGCCTGGGCGGCCGCACCGCCGACGATGTTCCAGCGCCAGTACAGCGAGGCCCATAGGACCGCAGCGACACCTATGAGCAGGCCCAGTGCTGCCGGAATGCGTCGGCTGATGAGATACAGCCATGCCATGCGGGTGACGCCGCGGGCGGGCAGGGCCCTGGTCCGGACTGGAGCGGCACCGGACGACGCCCGGTGAACGCCGGCGGCGGTCATGGCAGCTGCGCCAGGCTGAGGTGGCCGGCCCGCAGCGCGGGCAGGTGCACGGCGAGCCAGTCGTGCCGGGCGGCGGCCGGCAGGGCGGCGAGCCGCTGGGCTGCCGCAAAGACGGGGCCAGCGACTGCCCCGGGCCCGCGGCGGGATTGGTGCCCTTCGGTGAGCGCGCCCAGGTCGGCTTGCGCCCACGACGGCAGCCCGTAGTTGGTCAGCGCCCCGGGCTGGGCGGCGAACGGGGTCCCGGCGCCCGCTAGCAGCGCGGCCTGTACCGCCTGCTGCGCCGGCGTGCCAGCGCCGGACCCGGCGCCGGCGATGACGTGCACGGCCAGCAGCTGCAGCTGTCCGGTGAGCTCCGCGGTGGTGCTGCCGAAGGCCCCGGGCAGGTTGAGGGCGCCGAGCGGCACCCCGAGCACCGGCGGGCGGCCGCTGATGGTCATCCCCTGGCCCAGCGCGACCTCGCCGGGCGAGTAGGTCGCGGCGGTCTGGGCGACGCTGGAAGGCGCACCGCGCAGGCCGGCCACCTCGGCGAGCACCGGCCGCAGCGCGGTGGCCAGCTCCGGCAGGTACCGGCGGTAAGCCGGGCTGAGGCATACCGGCACGCCGGTATCTGGTCGGCAGACCGGGGTGTAGGGGGTCAGCTGGTCGCTGGCCGCGTCGTGCAGCGCGGGGATGACCAGGCCGTGCGGCCCGAGCCGGGCCGTTCCGGCCAGCCAGACAGCCGTCCCGGCCGCAGCGGCCCCGGCGAGGGCGACCACGGCGGCGGCCCGCCGCAGCCACGGGCCGCCCGCCCTGGCCGGCAGGCCCAGCACGGCGACGGCCGCGACCGCGAGGCCGGCGAAAAAGATAATCCGGGCGATCGGCAGGTCGGGCAGGTAGGGATACAGGATCCCCGAGTCGGGCTGGAAGTTGCCGTTGGAGTTGGTCGGCAGGATCAGGGCCCACCCGCTGGTGTGGCCGAACCCGGTCTGCGACGACAGCACCATGGCCAGGAACCCGCCGAACGCGGCCAGGGCCGCGGCGAACCGGCTGGGGAAGAACACCCCGCCGGCGAACCCGGCGGCGCTGAAGGCCGTCACGGCCGTGGCCCCGACGGCGACCCACCACCAGGGCGGCGAGCCCGCGAGGCCCTGACGGGCGTACACCGCGAACATGACGCCGACGAAGGCCAGGTAGGCGGCGGCGGCCCAGATGGCCGTCGCGCCCCAGGTGGCGAGCTGGGCCGCCCACCGCGAGCGCGGGGTGCCGGCGACCAGGTCGCCCATGCCGCGGCGGCCGTCCCGGGACCCCATCCAGGCCGCCACGCCGGCCACGAACGGCCCGAAGTCGATGATCGTGTGCCCCTGGCCCATGTTCCAGAACGTGCGCAGCACCCAGAACGCGCTCTGGGTCGTGCTCGGCCGGTAGGAGTCGAACCAGAACAGGGCGGCGATGAGCGGCAGGATCCACGGCATGGCGTTGCGGCGCAGCTCGATCCGCAGCAGCCGGGCCGCGGTCACCGGAACGGCGCGCGGCGCGCGGCGCGGGCCGGACGGGTGCGGCGGTAGCGGTCATGACCGGGCCGCCAGGCTCGACCGCGCCGCCGCCAGGACCGAGCTGTACCCGCGCTCCAGCGGGGCATCGCCGGCCGCGCCGGTCCCCTCGCCCCGGGCCGTCAGGTCGGCCGGGGTGCCGTGGAAGACGACCTGTCCCTCGTTCATCACCGCGACCTGGCTGCACGCGGCGCCGACGTCCTCGACCAGGTGGGTAGACACGACCACGGTGGACCGCTGGCCCAGGTCGCGCAGCAGCCCGCGGAACACCATCCGCTGCTCCGGGTCCAGGCCCGCCGTCGGCTCGTCGAGCAGCAGGAGTTCTGGGTCGTTCACGATCGCCTGCGCGATCCCGGCCCGGCGCAGCATTCCGCCAGACAGGGTGCGCAGCTTGGCCCGGGCCTTGCCGCCCAGGTCGACCCGCTCGACAGCGGCGGCCACCGCGCGCGGTACCTGGCCGGCCGGCATCTCCTTCAGCAGCGCGAAGTACTCCACGAACTCCGCCACCGTGAAGCCCGGGTAGTAGCCGAGGTTCTGCGGCAGATACCCGAGCCTGCGCCGGATCTCCTTGCGCGAGGCGTAGGAGCCCGGGTCCCGGCCGAGCAGCCGCATGCTGCCCGAGGACGGCGGGACGACCGTGGCCATCATCCGCAGCAGCGTGGTCTTGCCCGCGCCGTTGGGTCCCAGCAGCCCGAACACCCCGGGGCCGGTCTCCAGGCTCACCCCGGCGACGGCCTGAGTGCGGCCGAACCGCCTGGTCACCTCAGTGATCTGCACGTTCATGGCGTTCCTCTCGGGATCCGGGTCGCGCACCAGGCGATGGCACCGCAGGCCGCGGCCACGACCAGGTAGGGAAGGACCAGCGCCGAGCTGGTGACGGCGGCGGTGAACTGGCCCGAGGCCGCCCGGCCGGACAGGACCGTGATCGTCCAGCCGCCCAGGCCCGCGACCACGCCGACGTTCGCCGAGCGGGCGACCGTCGCCACAGCCAGGGCCAGCGCGGACACGGCGGTCATCGGGACCAGCCAGCCGAAGGTGACGGCGGCGGCCGCCCCGGACGCCAACGAGGCGACCAGCCCCAGGCCCGCGTTCAGCGCGAACACGGCCAGCGCCCGGACCAGCAGCACCATCCGGTCGCTGATGGCCATGCTGCGGCTGAGTTCCCAGGCCGGGTCGATGCCCGGCCCGTAGGCATAGGCGATGCCGGTGCCTGCCACGGCGGGCGCGAGCAGGGCCACATACGGCGTCCCGGTCCCTAGCGTCGCGGCCGTCCCGGCCGCCAGCACGACCGCGCTCGCGATGACCCAGGCCAGCAGCAGTGACGGCGTGACCACCAGTGCCCGGGCCAGGCCCGGCGAGCGCAGCAGCCGCCCGGCCAGCCGCTCCGGCAGGTCCGGGCGGCGGCGCCAGACCTGCGCGGCCACGCCCAGCCAGACCTGGTTCATGTCCACATCGGAGGGAGCGCGGCCGGGCACGCCGTCCGGGCCCCCCGTGACATCCCAGCTCGTGTCAGGACCGGTCATCGGATTCCTCCGTCCGCCAGCGATCCGCTCCGCAGGGCTGCCCGCAGCAGCCGCCGGACCCGGTGCGCCCGGCTTTTCACCGTGCCTTCGGGAACGCCCATCAGCCTGGCCACCTCGGCTACCGGCCGGTCCTCCACATACAGGAGCCGCCACGCCTCACGCTCCGGGCAGCCCTCAGGACCGAGGACGCTCACCGCCTCGGCCAGAGCGGCCCGAGACAGGGCTGCCTCGGCCGGATCGCCCGCGCCGCGGCCGTCTGCTGCCGTCACCGCGGGCAGGACCAGCGAGGAAGATCCGGATCTCCGCAGGAACAGCGCCGCCTGCCGCCGCGCGATCCCCCAGATCCAGCCTCCGGCCGCGGATTCCGGCCGATAGCCTCCCGCGCCGCGCCACACAGCCAGGAATGTCTCCTGCAGCACGTCCTCGACATCAGCGGCCGGCAGCACCGAACGCAGCCGCGCAGCCAGCCACGGCGCATGCCGGGAGAACAACTCCCGCAAAGCGCTGTCATCGCCAGCCGCGACCGCCGCGATCAGACCGTCGTCATCCATCGCTTCTCTATTGCATCCCAGCCGCCCCAGGTTCGCGGAAGCCGGAAGATTCTGGTGGCCTCGATCGGTCGCGCTGCCCCTGGCCGCGGGCCAGCTCAGCCATGCAGCCTAAGTAGCCCTGGCGGACGGCCCCGCGATGGTGCCGGCGGCCCGGGTCACGGGCTTGCAGATGCGCCATGCGAGACGTATTACTCGGGTGTATTCACTTAGTGTCTACTTCTAGTATATGCTCACCGGCGTGAGCGTTCCCCTGACTCTCCTTGGCCTGCTCGAGCGTGAGCCGAGCCATGGATACGACCTCAAGCGCGACTACGACACCTTCTTCGGCCGCGGCAAGCCGCTGCCATTCGGCCAGGTGTACGCCACGCTTGGGCGCCTTGCCAGGGACGGCAAGGTGATCGGCGGGCAGGCTGAGCCGGGCGACGGACCGGATCGCAAGCGCTACGCGATCACCGAGCTTGGCGCCAGCGAGTTCGACGACTGGCTGACCCAGCCGATCGAGCCCGAGCCCCACCTGCAGACCGTCCTGTTCTCCAAGGTCGTGCTAGCGCTCATGCTCGGACGCCCGGCCGAGGCCTACCTGGACGCCCAGCGGGCCGCCCACCTGCAGCGCATGCGGGAACTCACCAAGATCAAGCGGACCGGCGGCCTGATGGACGCGCTGCTGGCCGACCACGGACTCTTCCACCTCGAAGCCGATCTGCGGTGGATTGATGTGACCTCAGCCAGGCTCGGAGCGCTGGCGGAAATGGTGCGTGCCACATGACCTCATCCCTGACCCAGCCGCAGGTTCATCGCAGCGACGGGTTTCTCATCGAAGCCAGGGACGTCTACCGCTCCTTCGGCCAGACGCAGGCCCTCGCGGGGGCGAGCCTGGCGGTACCGCGCGGCGAGATCCTGGCCTTAATGGGCCCGAGCGGCTCGGGCAAGTCGACGCTGCTGCATTGCCTGGCCGGCATCTTCCCGCCCGACAAGGGCGAGATCTGGTTCGACGGTGAGCGGCTGGACACCCTGAGCGACACCCGGCGGACCGAGCTGCGCCGCACGGCGTTCGGATTCGTGTTCCAGTTCGGCCAGCTCGTACCCGAGCTGACCGTGGCCGACAACATCGCCCTGCCCCTGCTGCTCAACAAGCAGAGCCGCAAGTCCGCCTACGCCGCGGCACAGGCATGGCTGCCCCGCCTTGAGCTGGACGGCCTGGGCGGGCGCCGTACCGGGGAACTGTCGGGCGGCCAGGCGCAGCGAGTCGCGCTCGCCCGGGCGATGGTGGCGAAGCCGAAGCTGCTGTTCGCCGACGAGCCCACGGGGTCCCTGGACACCCTGACCGGCGAGCTGGTCATGGACCTGATGGTGTCGACCGCCCGCGAGGAGGGCGCCACCGTCGTGCTCGTCACCCATGACGCGCGGGTGGCCGCCTACGCCGACCGCGAGGTCATGGTCCGCGATGGCAAGATCATCAACCGGACCGGGGCCGAAGTCGAGGTCGGTCGCTGATGTACCGGCTCGGAGCGCAGCTCACCCTGCGCAGCGGCCGCGAGCCGCTCGTCCGCCTGATGATCACCGCCGTCGCGGTCGCGATCGGCGTCGCGATCATGCTGGCCGTGCTCGCGGACTTCAACGCGTTCAAGACCACCAACAACCGGCCGGCCTGGGAGAACACGCAGGGCCAGGCCGTTACCGCGGACTACGCCTCGGCCACGAATGCCGAGCTGTGGAACTACGGCAACGACATCTACCAGGGTCAGACCATCGAGCGACTCGACGTCTCCGGCCTCGGGCCTAGCGCCCCCGTACCACCCGGCATCTCCCAGCTGCCCGGCCCCGGCCAGTACTACGCCTCGCCGGCGCTGGCCGCGCTGATCCGCAGCATCCCGGCCGACGAGCTGGGCGGCCGCTTCCCCGGTAAGCTCATCGGCACGATCGGCCAGCCCGCGCTCACCGGCCCCACTGAGCTGGTTGCCTACGTCGGATACGCGCCCGCGAACCTGGCCACGCTGCCGGCCACGACCCTGGTCAGCAAGATCAATAACGGGGCTGGCCGTACCGTATGGACGTCGTTCTTCCGGGACTCGTTCATCGTCGGCGCGATCGCGTTCCTCTTCCCGATCCTCATCCTCGTCGGCACCGCCACCCGGCTGGCTGCCGCCCGGCGGGAGGAGCGCTACGCCGCGTTGCGGCTGGTGGGCGCGACGAACCGGCAGATCGGGACCATCTCCTCGGTGGAAGCGGTCATCAGCGGACTCATCGGAACGCTGCTCGGCATCGGCCTGTTCGCGGCACTGCAGCCGGTGCTGGCGGACTCGGCCATCACCAGTGCCCGGTACTTCGCCGACGAGGTCACGCCCACCGCGCTCGGATATCTGCTGGTCCTCGTCGGCGTGCCGGCGGCGTCGGCGATCGGCGCGCTACTGTCACTGCGCCGGGTGCGGATCTCGCCGCTCGGGGTCAGCCGACGAGTCACGCCGCCACCGCCCACTGCGTGGCGCATCGCTCCGCTGGTGGCCGGCATCGTCCTGTTCGCACTCGGGCTGGCGGCGACGAACCACAACCGCATCGCCCCGTCGCTGCTGCTCGGGCTGATCGTCATCATGATCGGCCTCCTGGTCGCCGGCCCCTGGATCACCGCACAGGCTGCGCGCCTGCTACGCAGATTCGCCAGCGGCGCGGCACCGCTGCTCGCTGCGCGGCGGCTGGCCGACAATCCGAAGCTTGCGTTCCGCTCGGTCAGCGGTCTGGTGCTCGCGGTCTTCCTCGGCACCGTAGTCGCCGGCATCCTGCCCGCCGTCGAGTACACCGCCGCCAGCCCGCGGGCAGCCGCGCTGAGCAACGTGCTGCTGGACGGGTTCACCTCGGCACCGGTCTGCGGCAACGACGCGAACTGCTCCGGCGGCGGTGCCACCAGCCCGGCTAACCCGCTCGCGGGATCGTCGGCGCACCAGCAGCGCATCGGGCTCGAGGGCCTGCCACCGCACGCCGCGACAACGCTGCTGGCCGGATTGAGCGCCATCAAGGGGACCACCCCGATCCCGATCTACACCCAGCCGGGCAGCGGACAGCCGACCGGCCAGAACATCGCCCCCGGTTCAGGACCGGCCGCCAACGCCGCCGGCGGTCCGGGCCCAGGCGGGAGCTCCAGCGGTCCTGGCGGAGGGTTCGGTAACGGCGTCATCAGCTGCGCCGGCCTGCGGGAACTGGCAGTGCTCGGTCAGTGCGCGCCCGGCCGCAGCGCTGTCGCCGTCCCGGCGGGAAACCTGTTCGACGACAACCCGCGCTACAGCACCCAGCCGATCGCCAGCGCGTCGAGCCCGGCCGCGACGGCCAACTTCAGCCGCCTGTACCTGCAGGCCGTGCTGGTCAAGGTGAACAATGCCGCGACGCTGGAGAAGGTCAGGACCTACCTGGTCACCCATACGCCGCAGTCAGCGTCCGGCACCGCGCCGCGGACCTTCGGCGAAGCCGTCCAGGCCAGGGCTGTCATTGCCGACACGGTGCAGCGGCTGATCGACACGGCCGTGATCCTGACCCTGATCGTGGCCGGCTGCAGCCTGGCTGTCAGCGTGGGCGGCAGCCTGGTGGAACGCAAGCGCCCCTTCACTCTGCTGCGCGTGACCGGTACCCAGCTCGCGACGCTGTACCGGGTGGTGCTGCTGGAGGCGGTGCTCCCGCTCGTCGCGGCCACGATTCTCGCCGGGGCCGTTGCCTACTTCGTCGCGACCGCCACGGTCGAGGCGATAGCGCCATCGGGGACGCCCGTACCGGCGCCCGGCGGGGTCTACTACGCCACGATGGCCGCGGGCCTGGCCGGCTCGCTGCTGGTGATCCTGACGTCGCTGCCGCTGCTGCGGCGTCTCACCGGAGCCGCCGGAGTGCGGTTCGAGTAACGGCGGCCACGGCCTGATCCCGGTTTGCCGGGAAGCGACAGTCCCGCCCGTGTCCTCAGCTCACGGGTCAGGCGGCATACGGGGAGTAAACTCAGGGATGAACAACCCCCGTGATGGTGAGGAGTTCGCATGCCCGCACGCACCGATGACATGGTTGCGATCCCGCGAGCAGAGCTGGACGCACTCCGGGCCGAGAATCGGCGCCTGCGGCGTGAAGCGGGGGATGCCGAGGCGCTGAGGCGCATCCGGTCAGACTCCGGGGAAGGCCGTACCTTCACCCGCGAGGAACTGGCGGAGGCGTGGGGAATTAGTGAGTGATCGGGTTCTTCGGTTCCCAGACAGGACGTGGGACGAGCTCGAAGGACTGCGCAACCACTTAGAAACGCAGCTCACGGGGCGATTTTTCACCTGCTCGATGAACCAGTTCCGGCACTTGCCGACCCGTTTCCCGAAGTAGACCCGCTGCCAGGTGCGTACCGTTCCATCTTCCGACAGACTTTCTGACCATCTGGTACACGGTAACGGAGAGTCCGGACGGGCAGTTCGTCATCGTTGTGCAGTACGTCAAGGCCGACACCTAAATGAGGTTCCCGCGGATGGATCCTGCTCTAGTAAGAGGCCAATCCGCCGGCTCAGCCCGGGCTAGAGGTAGTTCTCGAGATCTGCCTTGATATCGGCAGGCAGCACGGTCGGCTCGTAGCGCTTGATGACCATGCCGTCCCGGCCGATCAGGAACTTTGTGAAGTTCCACTTGACCTCGTCGGTGCCTTCTGCGTCCGGCCGGATCTTCGAGATAGCTTCGTAGAAGCCGCCGTACTGCGGGCCGAAGTCGCCGGGGGCCTGGGCACGCAGGTACTGATAGAGCGGGTCGGCGTGCGGGCCGTTGACCTCGATCTTGGCGAATACCGGGAAGGTCACGTCGTAGGTGGACTTGCAGAAGTCCTGGATCTCCTCGTCGCTGCCTGGTTCCTGTTCCTTAAACTGGTTGCAGGGAAACCCGAGGATCTCCAGACCGCGATCTTTATGATCACGGTACAGCGACTCCAGGCCTTCGTACTGCGGCGTCAGCCCGCATTTGCTCGCTACGTTCACGATAAGCAGCACCTTGCCCTCATAGGCCTGCAGCGGAACCTGCTTACCGTCCGCAGCGGTCCCCGCGAAGTCGTGCGCCGTGGTCATGCCTGCTCCTCAGCTGGACACGGACTCGGTTTCGCCCGCAGCCCACCGGGCCAGAACGCCCAGCCCGGGTTGATCGATTCCGCGGAAACGGGCGGCCCAGCTGCGCCGAACGCAGGTGACCGCAGTCTCGGGGGCTGGTAGTGGCCGTTACATGAGACCGCCGCGCGGCTCGCGCAGGGCGCTGACCTGGACAGGTCCCACTCCGCGGGTCTTATCGCGAAGGGGCATCCGGGCCAAATAAGATCAGCGCGATCAGAGTGTCCATCGTTCCAGGCGAACCCGGCGCGCCTTTGCCCCATGGGGAGAGGGACCAGAAATGACACCAGCGCCGGACCGCGCTAGCTGGCTCCGGCGCCGCCCGGTTTTCCTGGTTGCCGCGCTGGCGCTGGTTGCTGTCCTGGCGGTGGGTGCCTGGCTGCTGGCAGGCGGCGGACCGGATGCTGCGAGCCGGACGGGCGGGCCGGGCCGGCCGGATTTCGGGCCGGACGTTTATGTTTTCGGCCCGGGCATGCCGCAGACCCACATTCAGGTCGTGGTCAACTCGATCGCCGGCCGGCAGGCCGGCAGCCAGTTCGGCACCCGGCGCTACGCGCTGCTGTTCGAGCCGGGCACCTACGGCTCGGCCGCAGACCCGCTGTTCCTGCGGGTCGGCTACTACACCAGCGTGGCCGGCCTGGGGGCCTCACCGGGCGGCGTGGTCATCAACGGCGCCGTCGATTCCCTCAACCAGTGCGCCGGGTCAAAGCCGTCTGCTGCCCGCACGTGCACCGCGCTGGATAACTTCTGGCGCTCGCTGTCGAACCTGACGATCAACGTCCCCAGCCGGCCCGGCGCGCCATGCTGGCAGTCAGCTGAATTCTGGGCGGCGTCCCAGGCCTCACCCGTGCGGCGGGTCGAGGTCAACGGATTTACCTCGCTCGATGACTACTGCTCCAAGCCCGGCTACTCCAGCGGCGGCTTCATCGCCGACTCCAGGTTCACCGGTCACGCGGTGCTCAACGGCACCCAGCAGCAGTTCCTGGTCCGCAACAGCACCCTGGACGGCTGGAGCAACAGTGTGTGGAACCAGGTCTTCTGCGGTGACACGGGGGCGCCCGCGCAGAACTTCGGCGCGGGCGGCCAGTACACCACCCTGGCGGCGTGCCCGGTGACCCAGGAGGAGCCGTTCCTGCAGGCCAACTCCAGCGGGACCTACAGCGTGCTCGTCCCGGCGGTACGGCACGACTCGGCGGCCCCGTCCTGGGCCAGCGGCCCGACGCCGGGCACCGCCATCGCCATCGGGCGGTTCTTCATCGCCACTCCGGCCGACCCGGCACCGGTGATCAACGCGGCACTGACCCGCGGCCAGGACCTCATCCTCACCCCTGGCATCTACCACCTGCACCAGACCATCCAGATCAGCCGGCCCGGCACCGTGGTCCTCGGCCTCGGCTTCCCCACCCTGATCCCCGCCGACGGCATCACCGCGATGCGGGTCGCCAACGTCCCGGGGGTGAAACTATCAGGGATGATCTTCGCCGCAGGGCCGGCGAACTCCCCGGTCCTCCTGCAAGTCGGCAGCCAGCCCGGATCCGGACTCGCAGACCCGGCGGACCCCACCCTGGTACAGGACGTGTCCTTCCGCATCGGCGGCGCCGCGCCGGGCCGGGCGACCACCAGCCTGATCGTCAACAGCTCCCAGGTCATCCTCGACGACATCTGGGCCTGGCGGGCCGACCACGGCTCCGGCGTCGGCTGGAGCGACAACGTCGGGGATACCGGCATCGTCGTCAACGGGGACCATGTGACCGCCTACGGGCTCTTCGTCGAGCACTACGAGAAGACCGAGGTGATCTGGAACGGGAAGGACGGCACGGACATCTTCTACCAGAACGAGATGCCCTACGACCCCCCCAGCCAGGCCGCCTTCAAAGCCACTCCCGCCACCGACGGCTATCCCGCGTTCCTGATCACCCGGCACGCCGCCGGCTTCCATGGGTACGGGATGGGCAGTTACAGCTACTTCAGCCGCGGCGTGCCGATCTCTGCCACCAACGCATTCCAGACCGCCAACCCCCCCGGCAGCCAGCTCCGCGACCTGCTGACCATCTTCCTCAGCACCGCCGGGTCCGGCGGGATCGATCACGTGGTGAACGGCACCGGCAAGTCGTCCACAGCCGCCAGCCCCGACACCCCCGTCGACGTGATCAGCTATCCATGACGCCCTGGCCTACAGGATGATCATGCTCCGGCCTGCGCACCGATAGCACAACGCAACGGC
>Ga0302326_10006707_pt1 | contig 25753 bp, 26 predicted proteins | sample Palsa_T0_3_FD_202264 | JGI IMG/M metagenome (GOLD analysis project Ga0302326, IMG submission 202264) | Peat permafrost microbial communities from Stordalen Mire near Abisko, Sweden - Palsa_T0_3 | ecosystem: Environmental > Terrestrial > Soil > Palsa > Peat permafrost | place: Sweden: Abisko... | reverse complement strand
ATCAGCACCAGCGCCGGCACGAGGTTGCGCAGCACCGGCACCTTCTCGAAATCCTTTTTCTTGTCGAGCACGCTTTCGGGAATCGCCAGCACCATATAGGCCGTGACCACCGTCTTGCCGGCTTCTGTCGGATGGCCCTGAAACACGGCCAATAGCTTGCCGAATTTCATGATCTGGTTGACGTAGAAAATGTTCTGCTCGAGCACCCCGGAGACCGGCGTATCGAGCGCCGTTAGCTCCTTCAAGCCGGCCTGATCGGCGTCGGCGGACGAAAGCGCCGACAGCTCGCTCTCAAAATCGATGTGCTCGGAAACCTTCTTGGCGCTGTCGCGCAGCTTGTTCACCAGCATGATGCCGAGCGGAATCTTGCCTTCGAGCTTGTAGCTCGATTCGATGCAGATCAGCGTTGCCCGCCCGGTGCACCATTTCCGGTCCGGATTGGCATTGCCGGTACCCTGCGTATCGGTGAGCGGATTGACGTCGGCAGCGGCAATGAGCTTGTGCTTGATCGCCGGGTCGATTTTTTCCAGGAACGGCAGGGTCACGTAGCGCGAAAGGTCGAGCGTAGCCGGCGGCCGGTCGAGAACGAAGCGCGCTTGCGCCACAAACATCGTGAGCTTCTCGACGACCGGACCGGCGGCTGCGCCACTACTGGATGATTTGGTGACGGTCGGCTCGGTATAGCCGGGGAACAGCGAAAGAAATTTTTTCTGGGCGGGCTGTTCGCGTGTCCAATTCGCGGAACTGACGAGATTGGTGGCGCCGTCGGCGGCGCTGGCGGCCGCCACATCACTGAATGCGATGGCGCCCGGCTTGAGCTGTGCCAAGTCCCAACTGCGCGGCGAGCCGGCATCATCGATACGAAAATCCTGCGCGTTCGCAGCCGACAACGACCCCATCAGGCCGACAAGCGTGATCACGCGCCGTAGCCACATGCCGGTATCCTTCGGTCGCCTGAGAATCAGTTGGCCCGCCCGCCCCATAAATAGTCAGGATCCCGGCGAGCGTGCGTGCGCCGATCGGCCGGATCGGGAGCGGGTGCAAAGAGGCCGCGCGCGACCGGCCGCGGTTGCGCCGGCTGTAAACCACCCTGGCCCGGATAATAGGACTGGCCTGGTCCGCCGCTACCGCCCCAGCCCCAAGCGCCCCACGTCGTCTGCTCGGGCTCGGGATTGCGGGTCGCGTAAGCATCCTCGCGCGAAACGAGTTGATATTGCGTCTCATTGAGACGCCCATCGGCGTCGAGCCGAAAATGCTCGATGAAGCCGCGCCCGCTGGCGGCGCGATCCGCGACCACGCGATCCGCCGGCATCCCGAACACACGATCCGCCGTCGCACGATCTGCCGTGATGCGATCTCCGGACGTATAATCGATCGGCAGATCGACGAGACGGCGCCGAGCCTCCGGCGATGGTCCATTGAGGGGTGCCTTGGGCGCAATTCCCTCCGCCCAAATCGCCTGCAGGATCGGCTCGAAGATCGGCAAGGCCACACGCGCCCCGGTCGCGTTGGTGCCAAGCGAGCGCCGCTTGCCGTCGCCATTGTCGTAACCGACCCAGACGGCAATGGTCACGTCATTGGTGAAACCGACGAACCAGCCATCGACCGCATCCTCGGTGGTTCCGGTTTTGCCGGCGACGAAAGGTGAAAGCGATCCGATCGCGCGCGCGGTGCCGCGCGCCACCACGCCCTGCAACATGGTCTTGAGCTGATAGAAGGCGCTGCGATCGGCGGCGCCGATGAACGGCAGCGGCGCGTTCGGATACTGATAAACCGTATGGCCGTCCGCCTCGATCGACTCGATGGCGTGCGGGTGCGGCAGGGCGCCCTCATTGGCGACCGCCGCGTAAAAAGCGGCAAGATCGATCATGCGCACCGGCTGGGCCCCCAGCACGAACGGGTAGTAGCGGACGCAGTCGGTGTAGATTTTCGCCGCGACGGCCGTTGCGCAGACCTCGTCGAGACTTTTCTCCGGATCCGCGCTGATACCGCCGTCGAGCAGGTGAGCGGTCACGACGTTGACAGAATTCTCGAGCCCGCGCCGCATGGTGAACAGGCCGCCCAGGCCGTTGTCGGCGTTGCGCGGCGTCCAAAAATCTTCCTGGCGCGCGGTACCGCCGAATTCACGGGTGATGATGTCGCGACCGCCGCCCAAGCCGGCGCCAATCGGCGGCAGCGTTATGGGATCATCCGGGACCAGCGTGTTTGGCTGCAGCCCTGCTTGCAGCGCCGTCAGATAGGTAAGCGGCTTCATCGCCGAACCGGGCTGGCGCTGCGTTTGCGCGGTGCGGTTCAGTTGGCTCAACGGATAGGAAAAGCTCCCGGCCATGGCGAGGATGCGGCCGGTCTTGTTCTCCAGCACCAGAGCCGCGCCCTGCACCGTCGGCCGCACGCGCAATTGCGCCTGACCGCCGGCGACGTTCGGAGCGGCCGGGCCAGTCCTGGCTTTGGATGCAGCCTTGCTTTCGGGTGCGCGGACATAAACGACGTCATAGGCACCCAGGCCGCGCTTGACCTGCCACGTTGGCCCGCTCAGCGGCATCACGCGGCCATCGCTCAGGCCGACGCGGATAGGGCCGTCGCCACGTTTGCCGCCTCTATCCAGAACCACGGCCGGTTCCCAGTGCACGTCGTAGAGCGGCAGATGCACGGCTTGGAGCGCCTGTTGCCAACCCGGCATCGGCGGCGCCGCCGGCGCATTGCCCGTCGCATCGCTGGGCTTTGCGGCGTTCAGCTTCTGCATGGCGTCGGCGATATTCGCCTCAGGTCCGCGGAATTGTACGCGTCCGGCGGCGATTTCATAATGCGCCAGCCCCTCCTGCAACGCCGACTCGGCGACGCGCTGCACCGACGCATTAATCGTCGAATGCACCGTGTAGGGCTCGGCGGTCAGACTCGCCACACCATCCGATTTGGCCTCACGGCCGAGAAAATCGATGAAATGCAAACCGCTGTCGCGGCGCGGACGCTCGAAGGCGACGAGCTTCGGCGGCGCGGCCAAGGCGCGGTCCTTCTGCTCGGTGCTGATGGCCGCGTCCTCCTGCATACGGCCAAGAACGTAGGCGAGACGCTCCCTGGCACGATCGGGATGACGATCGGGATTGAAAAAGCTCGGGCCCTTGAGCAGGCCCGCAAGCATGGCGCCTTCGGCAAGCATGAGATCTTTCGCCGATTTGCCGAAATAGCTGCGCGCAGCCATCTCCACGCCCCAGGAGCCGCGGCCGAGATACGCCGAATTGAGGTAAAGCTCGAGAATCTCCGGCTTGCTGAGCGTGTTCTCGAGCCGCGAGGCGACAATCATTTCGCGGATCTTGCGCTCATAGGTCACGTCCTCCCCGACCAGCAGGTTCTTGACCACTTGCTGGGTGATGGTCGAACCGCCCTGCGGACGGCCGGATTCGGCGAGGTTGCCGATGAAGGCGCGGATGATGCCGCGCTCATCGACGCCGTGGTGCTGGAAGAAACGCCGGTCTTCGGCGGCGACGAACGCCTTCTGCACGAAATCGGGCACCGCGGTGAGCGGTACCCAGACGCGGCGGTTGCCCGGTTCGAACACCGCAGCGAAATTGCCACCCTTGCCGTCGAGGACCCTGCTCATGCTGGGCAGCTTGTGGCCCTTGAGCCGCGCCTGGTCGGGCAGATCGGCCGCCGCGTTATTGAAGAACTCGATCACCTGGCCGAGGTCGACGACCGGATTGGCGACACTCTCGTTCTTGCAGAACTGATGGTACGCGGTGTTCAGGTCGGCGAAATTGATACCGTGGAAGGCCTTGATGTCGCCTGCGACGGCCTTCGGATCGTTAAGCGCGGTGGAGATGAGATCGTCGAGGTTGATCGATTCGATATCGAAGGCCTGACGCATGTGGGCGCAGCCGTTGCGCAGTAGCTGCACCACCTCGGCCCGGTCTTGCACCGGGTCAAAGTGCGTCTTCACCGCCTGCGGCTGGGTCATTACCTCGCTCAGCGCCAGTGCGGTCGCAAAAATCTTGACGAGAATCATATCCATGGTGGGAGAGGCGAACACAGCCCGGTTAGAGGGGCGGGACAAACAGGAAGGTCAAGTATAGCCATCCGATCCTTACAAAAAGACTTTTTTGCGGGTCTTTTGTGCCGCATCCGGGTTTGCGGGACCGTGACGCAATTCCGTCGCAAAACCCGGCAGCCGGCAGCGCGCGCTCCCCAAACTACTTCGTCGCCGGTGCCAGCCGGTCAAAATGACGGCGCTTTTGCAACCACGCCAATAAGCCCAGCGCCGGCAGCCCGGCCAGCGCGCAGATGACGAAAAACGAGGCCCAGCCGGCGGCGTGGGCAACATAACCGGTCCCGAGCGCGAAAACGTTCCGCCCCAAAGCCGCGAACGCGGTCAACAGCGCAAACTGGGTAGCGGTATACAGCGGATTTCTGCATAGCGCGGAGAGGTAAGCGACGAAAATTACGGTCCCCACGGCATCGGTGAAAAACTCGATGGCGGTGGTCAGCGTGAGCAGCGGCACGCTCTTGCCGACGACGGCCTGCCAGGAAAAGGCCAGGATCATAATCGTCTGCAGGATGCCGCCGATCCATAAGCTGACCGGCAGCGGCAGGGCGCGCGCGACCAGACCGCCCGCAAATCCACCCAGCACCGCGCAAATAAACCCAACGCCGTTGCGAATGGTTGCGAGTTGCGGGAACGAGAACCCCAGATCGAGCACGAACGGCGTCAGCAATGCGAATGCCAGCGCGTCGGCGAGCTTGAACAACGCCACGAATACCAGCGCCGCGATCGCCAGATCGTGCGACAGGAAATCGCGGAGGCTGGCGAGCGCCGACCGGAAGGCGCGGGTGAGCGAATTCCGGTGCTCGGGCAACGCATGGTCGGCCTCGGCCGCGGCCGAACTCGCGGGTTCGGTGGCGAGCAGCGTTGCGGTAACGCCGATGAGAATCAGCACGGCCATGAGGGCATAGCAGGCGGTCCAGGCACTACGGTCGCCGAGCGTGGACTGGAATGCCGTCACCAGGAACAACGCGCCGGCCCCCGAAACCAGCGCGCCGACCCGATAAGCCGCGACGTAGGCGGCCATGCCGGCGGCCTGGTCATTTTCCGGCAGACTTTCAACCCGGAAGGCATCGACGACAATGTCTTGCGTCGCCGAAGCGGTGGCGACCACGAGCGCGCCGATGGCGACGGCGAACGCCGAGACGGCCGGGTCGCACAGGCCGAGGCCCACGATCGCCGCCATCAGCCAGGCTTGCGACAACAACAACCAGCCGCGACGACGCCCCAACAGCCTCGACAATACCGGGACGTCGAGCGCATCGACGAGCGGCGCCCACAGGAATTTGAAGTTGTAGGGCACCGCCACGGCCGCAAACAGGCCAATAGTCTTGATGTCGATGCCGCTCTGTTTCATCCACGCTTGCAGCGTCGAGCCGACCAGGATGATGGGCAGTCCGCTGGAGAACCCGAGCAGGAGGACAACCAGCACCCGCCGTTGCAGATAAACCGCCAGCGTATCGGCGACGGATGTGCGGGTGGGCGAGGCGCTGCCGATGGCGTCAGGCATCACGCTAAGCTCGGTGCTGACCGGTTCACTCGCCCGCTTCTAACTTGCGCACCAGCGGAGCTGGAATGATTGCAGCGTCGGCGTCGGCGGCGAACTCAACGTCGGCAATGCGGGCGCCGCGCTGCTCGATCTTCTGCGTCGAAACCAGGATTTGCCGCACATCCTCGGTCACCTGGCCAAAGTGCTGACCGAGCTTTGCGACGCGCTCGCTCATGCGCCTGACATCGTCGACAAGGGAGCCGACCTCCGCCTGAATACGGCCGGCCGCCTCGCGCATGCGCGCATCCTTCTGAATCTGCTGGATGACGTGGATGGCAATCATCAAGAGCGACGGCGAGACGATAATGACCTTGGCGCGGAAGGCTTTCTGCACGATTTCGTCGAAGCCGTCATGCAACTCGGCATAGACCGACTCCGAAGGCACGAACATGAGGGCGAGGTCCTGGGTCTCGCCGGGAATGAGGTATTTTTGCGCGATGTCGTTGACATGCTTGGTCACGTCGGCGCGCACCCGGGCGGCTCCCTGCCGGCGCTCGTCGTCGTTCTTTGCCTCACGATAGGCCGTAACGGCTTCCAGCGGAAATTTCGAATCGATCACCAGCGGTCGTCTGTCGGGCAGAAAGATGCAGCAATCGGGCCGCAGGCGATTGGAAAGCGTATACTGAAATTCGTAGCATTCTTTCGGCAATCCATCGCGAACGATGATTTCCATTCGTCCCTGGCCGAAGGCGCCGCGCTCCTGTTTGTTGGTCAGCACACTTTGCAGCGATGTCACCTGGGTGGCGAGCTCGGTGATATTCTTTTGCGCCCGATCGATGACCGCAAGCCGCTCACCGAGCTTTTGCATGTTCTCGGCCGTGCTCTGCTTGGTCTGCTCCAGCGAATTGCCGAGCCGATGCGAGACCGAATCCAGGCGCTCGTTGACGGTGTGCGCCAGCTGCGATTGACCCTTGGCAAGCATCCCGACCATCGCCTCGAGCCGCGCCGCCGCCTCGGCATGCGCGCGGCTGAATTCCGCCATCAACACATCCTCCGTCTCCGCGGCATGACGGGAGCGCCAGAGCACGATCGCCATCGCGGCAAGCGCCGCGCAGGCGACAAGGATGGCGACGAGGGCAATCTCGGTCATGCGCTGCTTCTACGCGATTCGCCGGGGCACGCGGCGGCCCAGAGCTTAGTGAACAAAGAGAGAACATGTATAACGCAGATTGGTCCACCCGCGCAACGGATCGCGCGCATTGACCGCGCTTTATGCACCCCTTACATCGCCGCCCAAGGGCTCGGTGAAATATGGCTTTGCGCGAAATCCTGAAAATTCCCGACAAGCGGCTGCGGCTCGTCTCCGAGCCGGTCAAGCGAGTCGACGCCGGCATCCGCGCGCTGGTCGATGACATGTTCGAGACCATGTACGACGCGCCCGGTATCGGGCTTGCGGCGATTCAGGTCGGCGTCGCCAAGCGCGTCGTGACCACGGATTTGTCAAAAAAGGAAGATTCGCACGAGCCGCGCGTCTTCATCAATCCCGAGATTGTCTGGGCGTCAAAGGAGAAATCGACCCACGAGGAAGGCTGCCTGTCGATTCCGGAATATTACGAGGAGGTGGAGCGGCCGCTGCAGGTGAAAGTCAAATATCTCGACCTCGACGGCAAGACCCGCGAAATCGAGGCCGCCGGCCTGTTCGCGACCTGCCTGCAACACGAGATCGACCACATCAACGGCGTGCTGTTCATCGACCATATCTCCAAGCTCAAGCGCGACCGCGTCATCAAGAAATTCACCAAGGCAGCGAAAGCGGCGAAGACGGCGAAGAAAGTGGAGGCATGATTGCCGCTCCGCCTCGTCTTCATGGGTACCCCCGACTTCGCCGTACCGACGCTCCTTGAGCTGGTCGGTGCCGGGCACGAGATTGCAGCGGTCTACACGCGCGCGCCGCAGCCCGCCGGCCGTGGGATGGCGCCGCGCGAAAGCCCGGTCGCGCGTGAAGCCTCGCGCTTCGGGCTTCCGGTCTTGACGCCGAAGACGCTGCGGGATGGCGACGCGGTGACCGCGATGCGCGCGCACGGCGCCGATGCCGCCGTGGTTGTCGCCTACGGGTTGATCCTGCCCAAGCCGATTCTGGATGCGTTTCCGCTCGGCTCCTTCAACCTCCACGCCTCGCTACTACCGCGCTGGCGGGGCGCGGCGCCGATCCAACGCGCGATCATGGCCGGCGACGGCGAGACCGGCGTGATGGTGATGAAAATGGAAGAAGGTCTCGACACCGGCCCGATCGCCATGGCGGAGCGCGTCGCGATCGGTCCCGATGCCACCGCCGGCGAATTGCACGACGAACTGGCGCGGCGCGGCGCCAGGCTGATGCCGGTCGCGCTCGCCGCGCTGAAGCGGGGCGCGCTGCAATTGACGCAACAGCCGGACGCCGGCGTGACCTATGCCAGCAAGATCGACAAGAACGAGACGCGCATCGACTGGACGCAGGCGTGGCGCGAGGTCCACGACCATTGCCGCGGCCTGTCGCCGTTTCCCGGCGCGTGGTTCGAGTTGGCCGGCGCCGGGCGTGTCAAGGCTTTGCGCACGACGAAGGGCGACGGCGGCGGCCGGCCCGGACAAGTGCTCGACGACAAGTTGACCGTGGCGTGTGGCGAAAACGCAGTGCGTCTGGTCGAACTGCAACGCGCCGGCGGCAAACCGATGCGGACGGAAGAATTTCTACGCGGAATGCCGATCGCGCGCGCAAGCATGTTGAGCTGACGCGCGAACGGCCATGCCCCGCTACAAGCTCACCATCGAATATGACGGCACGCCCTTCATCGGCTGGCAGGCGCAGGATAGCGGCGTCTCCGTGCAGGGCGTCATTACCGACGCAGTCGCGGCGTTTGCCGGCGAGCGCGCTGCGGTCGCCGGGGCTGGACGCACCGATACGGGTGTGCACGCGCTTGGTCAGGTGGCCCACGTCGATCTCGCCAGGGAATGGGACGGCGGCACCGTGCGTGACGCGCTCAATTCACATCTGCGTCCACATCCGGTCGCCGTTCTGACGGCGGAGCGCGTCGCCGAAGAGTTCGATGCGCGCTTCTCGGCGATCAAGCGCCATTATCTCTATCGCGTCGTCAACCGCCGCGCCGATCTCACGCTCGAGCAAAACCGCGCCTGGCGCGTGCCTCGGCCGCTCGACGACAAGGCCATGAACGACGCCGCGCAAAAACTTGTCGGCAAACACGACTTCACGACCTTCCGCGCCGCGGAATGCCAGGCGAAATCGCCGCTGAAGACGCTCGACCGTCTCGACGTCACGCGCTACGGCGACGAACTACGCATCCGCGCATCCGCACGCTCGTTTCTGCAACATCAGGTACGCTCGATGGCCGGCTCGCTTATTCATGTGGGCGAAGGCAAATGGAGCGCCGACGACCTTGCCACGGCGCTGGCCGCCCGCGACCGCGCCCGCTGCGGCCAGGTCGCGCCGCCGCACGGGCTTTATCTGGTCCGGGTGGATTACGACTAGCCGAAATACCGGTCGATAATCCGCCGGTAGATCGCGGTCAGCGTGACGAGATCGGCGACCGGCGCGCATTCGTCCACCTGATGCATGGTCTGCCCGACAAGGCCGAATTCCAGCACCGGGCAATAATCCTTGATGAAGCGCGCGTCCGAGGTGCCGCCGGAAGTCGAGAGCTTCGGCGTGCGGCCGGTCACTTCGGCGATGGCGGCGACGGCGAGATCGGTAAACGGCCCCGGCTTGGTGACAAAGACGTCAGCATTGGACGACTGCCAGTCGAAGGAGTAGGGCACGCGCCCGGCCGTCGCCGTCTGCGCGCGCTGCTCGATCAGCGCCTTGAGCGCGGCCTGGCTGTGGCAGTCGTTGTAGCGGATATTGAAGCGCGCGCGGGCTTCGCCCGGGATGAGATTGACGGTCGTATTGCCGACATCGACCGACGTGAATTCGAGGTGCGACGGATCGAAGTGCGCGCTGCCCTGGTCGAGCGGCGCCTGCAACGCGGCGATGAGTGCGACGAGGCCGCGGATCGGATTGTCGGCGCGGTCAGGATAGGCGACATGGCCCTGGCGGCCGCTGATGATGAGCGTGCCGTTGAGCGAACCGCGCCGGCCGGCCTTGATGGTGTCGCCGACCACGTCGACGTTGCTCGGCTCGCCGAGGATACAGTGGTCGAATGTTTCACCGCGCTCGGCCGCCCATTTCAGAAGCTTCACCGTTCCATTAACAGCGACGCTTTCCTCGTCGCCGGTGATGAGAAGCGAGAGCGAGCCTTTTTTCGGCTTGCCGCCATTGGCGGCGACATGATCGAGCGCGGCGGCGGCAAAGCAGGCGATGCCGCCCTTCATGTCGACCACGCCGCGTCCGTAAAGTTTATCGTCGGCGACTTCGCCGGCGAAAGGCGCGTGATGCCACGCCCTCCCGTCACCCGGCGGCACGACGTCGGTGTGACCGGCAAATACGAGATTCGGCTTTCCCGTACCGATCCGCGCGTAAAGGTTCTCGATCGGCGCCGTGCCGGGCTCGGCAAATGTCATGCGATGAACGCCAAATCCGGCCTGCGCCAGCACCGCCTGCAAATAGGCGAGCGCCCCGCCCTCCTGCGGCGTGACCGAGCGGCAGCGGACAAGATCACGGGCGATGGCGACGGGATCGGCGGTCACGTGTCAAAATCCGTCACGGCATCACGCTCCCAGTTGCACGGCAAGCTGATTGTTTAGCCGCCGCACCCAGCCGGGGATCAAAAAGGCATCCACAAAAACCCACACCAAGGTGATCACCGATCCGACGATGGTGATCGTCAAAACCAACTGCGCCACGGCGACGCCTGTGCGTTTGAGATAGAAATTATGGGCGCCGGCCAAACCCAGGAAAAACCACAACAGATAGGCGACGACCGCGCTCTTCTTGTTCGCAACGTAAAGCATCAGGGCGCGCGTTTCGTTCGACAGGCCGCCCTGCGGTTGGATCGCCGGTGGGACCCCTACGGAACGCTCGTCTGTCATGACTTTTTCTCCTCAGCGACGCCGTTTGGGTCAACTCTTCGCCAGCGGATCGGGGCCGTTTGGGTTCAAGCCGACCGTGCCGCGGCGGAAGCCAAGCTCGACGAGCAACGCAAGGCCGAACACCGAGAACGGCACCGCAATCGCAAGCGACAGCATGCTCGGCGCCTCGTCGGAGCCGGCCAGGTCAAGCACGGTAAAGAGGTCGAGCAACGCGCCGGCGCCGAAGAAAATGTACAACAGCCAGACCGGCAGGTTGCGGTCGTGGGCGCGTTTGAGGGAGACGGCAAATTCGGGATAGGTAAAAGCGAGATCGACGATCGCGCCCAGCCGCTCGCCTTGAAACTCGTCGGCGATGAAATGACAGACAAGCTCGGCGACCGCCAACACGCCCATCGCGATCCAGAATGTCTGGCGGCCGATACGGCCGTGAAAGCCGTTGAAGAGATAGGCCCAATCCATCCGGTGCCGTTCAATCCCGCAGCAATTCGTTGATGCTGGTCTTGGCGCGCGTCTTTTCGTCGACGCGTTTGACGATCACGGCACAAGAGAGGCTGGGGCTCGTTTCGCCGTTCGCGCGCGGCTTGCCCGGCATGCTGCCCGGCACGACGACCGCGTAGGCCGGCACCTCGCCCTGGAAAATCTCGCCGCTGTCGCGATCGACGATCTTGGTCGAGGCGCCGATGAAGACCCCCATCGATAGAACGGCACCTTCGCGCACGATGACACCCTCGGCCACTTCCGAGCGCGCGCCGATGAAACAATTGTCCTCGACAATCACCGGGCCTGCTTGCAGTGGCTCGAGGACGCCGCCGATGCCGGCACCGCCGGAGATATGACAGTTCTTGCCGATCTGCGCGCAGGAGCCCACCGTCGCCCAGGTATCGATCATGCTGCCGCGATCGACATAGGCCCCGAGATTGACGAAGGACGGCATCAGCACCACCCCCGGCGCGATATAGGCCGAGCGTCGCACCACGCATCCCGGCACGGCGCGAAACCCTGCAGCGCGGAAGTGGGTATCGTCCCAATTATCGAATTTGGAGGGCACTTTGTCCCACCAGGCGGCCTGGCCGGGCGCGCCGGAGATGATGCCCATATCGTTTAATCGAAACGACAGCAGCACCGCCTTCTTGAGCCATTGGTTGACATGCCAGGCACCATTGGCCCCTCTCTCCGCCACCCGCGCGGCGCCGCGGTCGAGCAGGTTCAGCGCATCCTCGACCGCCTCGCGCACCGCACCCTTGGTCGCCGGACCGATCTCGTCGCGGCGATCGAAGGCCGCGTCAATGGTTTCGGCGAGAGTGTGACCAGCGGTCTTGGCAAGTTCGGCGGCCGACATAAGTGGAATCCTCTACTGGCGCGGTTTGTCGGAGTGCGCATGTGCGATGTCAAGCACCGGCAGTCCGGGCTGGTCCGTCAAGACACACGACCCGGCTGCACCGGCGCCAAAGTTGGAACCTTTCTTGCATGGCTTGCTTGTAAGCAAGGCGATCAAAGGACATGCAATGATTACAATGGGAATCGCAGTGGGTGCCGGCGTCTTCTATTGGCTGGGTTTGTACCAACTCGCGTTCTGGATTCTGATCTATGCGATCATCTACGGCGGCTTGGGCGCATTACGGGGCGACAATCAAAGCCAATTGGTCTATCGGCGCGGCTCCGGTCTGACTATCGCGGTTCTCATTCCTGTCGCTTGGCATATTGGCGGGCTTGCCGGCTATCTTTAAAGGCCGAGGTCGTCGACGCCCGGATTGAGCACGGCGACATGCTCGCTACGCTCCATTCGAGCTACGCGTTTCCCGCGATACCGCGCAAAAAGCCGGTGAGGTCGTCGGTGACGTGATCGACATGGGGCGCGTCGCGGCCGGCAAGCTCCCACTCCTCGCGAAAGACCTCGCGGGTGCCAGTCGGCACCACCAGGACAGTGGTCATGCCGAGCGCGTGCGGGACTTCGAGGTTGCGGGAGAGGTCCTCGAAAATCGCCGCCTTGGCCGGATCGACGCGGTGACGGGCGAGGAACCGGTCGTAAACCGCCGGCCGCGGTTTCGGTTCGAGTTCGGCGGCGGCGATATCGAAGATGTCCTCGAAGGGCTCTTCGATTTCGAGCCGGCGCATCACCGTTTCAGCGTGACGACGGGTGCCGTTGGTGAGAATGAGCTTGCGTCCCGATAACCGCGCAATCGCTGCACCGAGGGCCGGGTCGGGTGTCAACGGCGAATAGTCGATCTCGTGCACGAGTTCGAGGAATCCGTCCGGATCGAGACCATGCTCCTCCATGAGTCCGCGCAGGCTTGTGCCATAACGCCGGTAGTAATCCTTCTGCAGCCGGAAGGCTTCGTCGTGCGTGACCTTGAGGAAGCCGGCGATGTAATCGCGAATGCGCCCATCAACCTGTTCCCAAAGGTTCAGGTGGTGCGGATAGAGCGTGTTGTCGAGATCGAAGACCCAGGTCTCAACCGCAATGAAGTCGCGGATTTTGCGCTCGATCATTTCCGGGGACTCGTTGTTGCCACACTCGCTGGCGAGGAGGCTGGCTGTTGGCAGAATCAGTTCTAGCAACTGGCGGGCTAGGAGCAATCGATGCGACGGGTGTTGCGCAGGTCAATTCCATTCGTGCAGGCGGCGCTCATCGGCACGCTGGCCGTGGCGGCGCTCGTCGCCGTTGCGATGCTGATTTCCCATTCCTGACGGCCGTTCTCCGGACAGCGGCTTAACCGGCATCCCGCCACTACGCCGCCGGAAGCAATCCCTTCAGGGCTCCGTCGTGCAGGCGCACGGGGGATCGCGTTCGCCTTCCATGGCAAGCCGCAGCATCGAGCGGGCCAATTCGTCCGGGCGCACGGTAGCGTTGCCGACCGCCTTGAGCGTCAGCCACGCCTCGTCGAACGCCGTCTCCAGGATAACAAGCGTCTGGGGATCGAACGAAGAAGAGTGGAACCCGCGCATGGTCCATCCTCACCACGATTGTAGGGACCGGGACGTTACGGAATGGCTGACCATTAGCTTCAAGTTGGCCCAGTTTGTGACCGCCAACATGAACCGGCCATGACACTCCGTCGCGCCCCATCATAGATGCGTGAACACCCTAAAGCGCATGCCGGCCATGCGCGGCCGCGCCAATCATCATCTCAACAGCTGAAACGCGACCAGCGCGGCAAGCATGATGCCGCTGCCGGTCGCCTGCCACGCTGTTATCACGTCCCCCAGCACCAGCGCGCTCAACACCATCGCGATCAGAGGTTCGAGATTCATGACCAGCGCCGTGCGAAAAGGGCCGATGCGGACCGTCGACACAAAAATGAAAAGGATGCCGGCGGTGGTCGCGACACTCATGGCGATCAAGGCCACCCAGCCGCCATCGGTCTGCGGCGGGTGCCAGGTCTTTGTCACCGCGGACAGCGCGACGAATATCGCGGTCTGCGCGATCACCGAATACCACGTCGTCAGCCGTGCATCGGCGCCAACGAGGTATGCGCGCGTGACGATGAGAACGCCGGTTCGGCAGAAAGCCGCGCCGAGCGCGTAAGCGATACCGCCGAGCGCGAGACCGGCCGGATGAGCGCCGATCATGATGGCAAGCCCGCAAAACGCCGCGAACGCGCACGCTGCGCCTTGCCACCGCAATGGTTCAAGACCGGTCGCCGAAGCGACGAGCCCGGTCAACAATGGATAGGCGAAATAGGTGAGCACCGCCGTCGGCACATCGTTCGCTTCGATCGCCTTGAACAGACAAAAGATCAGAACGGCGAACAGCACGCCAATTCCGATCGATATCCAACGCACACGCGCATCGGCCGACGGTTTAGGGCCGACCCGCAGCCAAATCGTCATAAAGGCGAGACCGACCACGCTGCGAAACGACAGCATGGTCAGGACGTCGCAATGCGCCGCGGCGATAATCTTGACGAGCACGTCGGAAACGCCGAGCGCGACCGCCGCGGCTATCCCGGGCGCGAGGGAAAAGACGATGCGGAAGGTCAAGCGGAGGGAGACTCTTTTGGACGCACGCGACTTCCGGCATACGCGCCAGACGCGGGCGCCGCAAGCGGGAACGAGGAACTAGGCCCGCTTCTGTCTCGGCGCCGCAAGCGGAACCGGCTGCGATCGCCGCTCGATAAGCTGCTTGAACTGCAGCGCAGCGCGGCCGAACGGAGCGATCAGCTCGCCCTTGATCGTGTGCGCGTTGGGCCGATCCGGCTCGACGCCGAACTCAAGCACCTCAGGCTCTGCCGAGGGGATATGCAAGGTGCCGAACAGCCAGTCCCACACCGCGAGACAGCTTCCCAGATTTTTGTTGAAATGATCGGGATTGCGCGAGTGATGAATCTGGTGATGGGCGGGACTCATGAGCAGATGACCCAGCCAGCCGGTGAACGATATCCAAAGCTGGGTGTGCTGAAGATGCACATAAAGATAGATGAAGAACACGAGGATGAGATTGTTCTCCGACAAGCCATATTGATGCGTCGCCTGACCGAAAGCGTAGTCGCCGACGCCATTTGCCAGCCCGGTGAAGACGGCGAGGATATTGAGGAAGATGCACATATAGACCGGATGGACGCGAAAGTTCGTCAGCGGCGTGAGCACGGTCGCCGAATGATGGACTTTATGAAACTCCCAGAGGAACGGTATCCGATGGGACAGATAGTGATTGAGCCAGTAACCGAGCTCGTAGGCCAGGAACAACATGATAGTGATGACGGTCCTGGAAACGTAGGCGGGCAATGTCGTCGGTTGTCTCGAACCAAACGCGACGGTCAGCAGATCGGCAACGCCATGGCTCAACACTTCGTATGAAAGCAACGCCCACCCGAAGATGATCCCGAACACGAACAGGTTGAAATAGAAATAGCCGAGATCCGCCAGGCTCGAGCGGCTCATGACGATATGTCTCGGGAACAGCGCCCGCAGCAAAGATCGCACGCGAACACGCCGTCCTTTTTTCAAACGCCGCATGGCAACGACGAAGAGCGCGATAAAGAGCGCGCACACCAGCGACAGAATCGAAACGTGAGAGCCGGGCGCAAAAAGCGCTTTTCCCAGTTGTCCCAAAAAATACCAGATGCCTGGAGAGAAATCCAAGCGCGCCTCCGTGAGGTTCGACAGGGCTCAATCGTTACCCGATCATTGGTAAAGACGGCGTTGTTGATTGCTGCAGCAGACGCCTAACGGCTCGTGAATAGCCGTTGCGGGACGAGCGGGATGCGTAAGGTTTTATCCGAATCTGCCAGGCGCCGCCGTCACCGCAGTCTTGGCTGCCGAGGCTACGCCTGAAGGCCAAATCGAACCGGATTTACCATCAAAGACTGCGATTGCCCTTAGTAATTTATGTAAAGAGGGCTTTAATCACTCGCGTCCAGTGTCAGCGCAAAAGGTAGCAGGCAGATGGCCTCCGGACGAAACCGCAGTCCTCGGGCGCCACTAGGGCATTTTTGCAATGAACTTCAATCCGCCTGCGCGCGAGCGTCCCAGCGCAAATACTGGATCCCGCATTAGTCCAATCTCGGCCTCCGCGAGCTTTTTGACGCTTGTGCTGATGACCGCGGGACTGATCAGTTCGATCGTCACGAAATTCAACTTCGCATCACTTCCAAATATTGTACTGATGGTCGTCGGCGTCGTGGTTTTGGACGTTCTAAGTCAGTTTGCGCCGCAAACTCGGATTGTCGAAGCCGTTCAAACCGTCCTTTACGGCATATTGTATCTGCTGGTCAGCTGCGTATGCGGCATCCTCGCCGCATACGCGATGCAACGTTTCGCGTTTCCACTTCAAGATCAGTTTCTTGCAAGCGCAGATAAGGCGCTGGGCTTTAATTGGCTCGAATACGCTCATTGGGTCGACAGACACGTCGTCATCCAAACGATTTTTCATCTGGCTTATGACAGCATCTTCCCCCAGATCGCCCTTCCGCTCGTCGTTCTGGCCTTCTCAAATCGGCTCCGTGACGTACGTATTTATCTTCTTGCCCTCGCCATCGCTTTCACCGTGACGATCTTCGTTTCTGCCCTTATGCCGGCGGCCGGTCCGATAGCTTTTGTCGATCGGGCGACCTTCGACATTCTGCGGTTTACCGGGGCGACACCGCTCGATCACTTAATGCGGCTGCGCGAAGCCGGGCCGCTGATCATGGGCGATAATCCGGGTGGCATCGCCACCTTTCCCTCATTCCACGCCACCATCGCGATCATGACGCCTCTGAGTTTGCGCAGCTATCCCCGCATTTTCGTAGCGTTGCTTTTTTTGGATGCAGCGATGCTCTGCGGTACCGTCACCGAGGGAGCGCATTATTTCGTCGACATCCTCGCGGGAACCTGGATGGCATTTTTCGCTTACGCCATGGCAAAGCGCATCATCAGGCTGGAAGATCGCTCACTTCATCATCCCGGTTACGATTCCATCGGCCGGGAGGATGCCCTTCAACCGGCTTGAGATTGCGCCGGTCGTTCGGGATGAAAATCCGCGAGTCCAGGACTTGGCCGTGCAGGACTTGGCCGTGCAGGACTTGGCCGTGCAGGACTTGGCCGTGCAGGACTTGGCCGTGCAGGACTTGGCCGCGCAGGACCTAGCCATGAATGAGCGTCCCGGCGCCGAGCTCGGTGAACAATTCGAGCAGCACCGCATGGGGCACCTTGCCGTCGAGGATGACGACACCTTCGACGCCGCGCTCCAGCGCATCGATGCAGGTCTCGACTTTGGGAATCATGCCGCCGGAAATCGTGCCGTCGGCGATGAGGCGGCGCGCGTCATCGGCGGATAGTTCCTTGATGAGGTTTTTCGATTTGTCGAGTACGCCTGGCACGTCGGTCAGGAGCAAGAGCCGCTTGGCCTTCAGCGCACCGGCGATAGCACCGGCGAAGGTGTCGGCATTGACGTTATAGGTTCCACCGTTCGCCGCGGCGCAGACCGGCGCCAGCACCGGAATGAGCTCGCGGCCGAGAATCTGCGTGAGCACGGTGGTGTCGACCTTTTCCGGCTCGCCGACGAAGCCGAGATCGACGTCGAATTCCGAGCCGGAGTCGACGACAGCGCGCGTCAGCTTGCGCGCAATCACCATATTGCCGTCCTTGCCGCAAAGCCCGACCGCCTTGCCGCCGGCCTCGTTGACGAAGCCGACGATCTGCTTGTTGATCGATCCGGCCAGTACCATCTCGACGACCTCCAGCGTCTTTTCGTCGGTAATGCGCAAGCCGGCCGCATACTGCGACTGCACGCCGAGTTTTTTCAGCATGGCCTCGATCTGCGGGCCGCCGCCATGGACGACGATCGGATTGATCGCCGTCTGCTCCAGCAGCACCACGTCGCGGGCGAATTCGCGCGCGAGGTGCTCGTCACCCATGGCATGGCCGCCGTATTTAATGACGATGGTCTCCTCGTCATAGCGCTGCATAAAAGGCAGCGCCTCGGAGAGGACGCGGGCAATCTCGTGGTCCGAAACGCTCATGAAACCGCTCAGCCAGGATAGAACATGCGACGGAAGACGCTTGCCTTTTAGCGGGGTCCGCAAGTCGGCGAAAGGATTGAATTGGATCGAAGGTCGTCTTGTCGCGGCTTCGCCGATGGCCCTCAGCTCCGCTCGCGCACCAGGCGCGCAATGGCCGCACGCAATACCGCAATGCCGGCGCCGCTCCTCCCCGAGGTGGCGATGAGGTCGGGAAATGCCGCCGGCCGCTTCCGGATCGCCGTCATGACGGATTCGCTGCATTCGGCCAGTTCCGCCTCGCTCACCTGATCGCACTTCGTCAGCAGTATCTCGTGGCTGACCGCGGCCTTGCCGAGCGTATCGAGGATCGTCTCGTCAACCGTTTTCAGCCCGTGACGGGCGTCGACCAAGACATAGACGCGGCCGAGCACCGAGCGCCCATGCAAATAGTCGTGGATAAGCCTCGTCCATGCCGTAACCTTGCTCTTGGCGGCCGCGGCATAGCCGTAGCCCGGCAAATCAACCAGTACCAACTGGCTCGAACCGCCGAAGAAGATCAGCTCCTGGGTGCGGCCCGGCGTATTCGACGTGCGCGCCAGCGACCGGCGGCCGGTGAGAGCGTTGATCAGGCTCGATTTGCCGACATTGGAGCGGCCGGCGAACGCAATCTCCAGTCCCTTCGCGCGCGGCAGTGACTCAAGCGAACTGGCCGCAGAGAGAAAGTCCCATTCGTCGGCGAACAGGCGGTGCCCGCTGCCGATTTCAGCTTTGGAAAAATCGCTCTCGGTGCTCATCGGTTCCTGCTCATGGCCCAACCAGCTCCGCCGTCGCGCCGAGCCCGGAACTTCGAGCGCTTTTCCACGTTTCCCGAACACTGCGCGGCGCCGGCTCCGTAGCTGCGCCGGCGGAAAAGCGGGACGGTCATGGACGATTGGTCGAGCGCAAAGCTCTGCGACGTGGCGAACTTGATGCTCGGCATGATCCTGTTCTTTTCGCCGCGGCTTTTCGGCCTTTCCACCGGGGCGCAGTGGCAGGCAGCATCGACCATCGGAATTCTCATCGCCGTGCTGTCGATCGCTGCACTTGCCGCGTTCGCCGTCTGGGAGGAATGGCTTAACCTGATCGCCGGCCTTGCGCTCATGATATCGCCCTGGGTGCTGGGTTTCCAGGACAACGCCGCGATGAGCATCGACGTCGCAATCGGCGCTATCGTTGCGTCACTGGCGGCCTTCGAAATGTGGCTTGCACACGACACCAAGCCGCGGGTCGCAAACCCCTGATCACCAAACCCGAAGGTTCAGCCGCTTCGCGCCGTGCTCAAAACGCGCCATGAAATGAAAAGGGGGGACTTGAGGTCCCCCTTTTTGTCGTCCGTACCGTATCGGCCGAAAACGATGCCGATCAGGCGATCGCCGCGCCGCGCTCGTCCAACTCAATCGCGGCGGTGCATATACGGGATTTTTGGCGCCGCTTTGATAGCGCGCGGCCGCCGCAACCGCGGAAATCCCGATTTGCCGGTAGCAGAGTTGAAGCGCGGTGTGTTCGTCGGAAGACTTGCGGGGCTTGCGCCGATTGTTGGTCTTCTGAGCCGATTTGGCAGTGACGTCAGTCATTCGTGAACCCCGTTCCCTTGTCGTTGGCGACGATGCGGTCGTACGCAGCGAGTGCGGCGGAAATGGGCGACAAATAGTCCGCCGAAGTGACATTTCGCGTCCACTCCCCACCCGCGGCACCTGACACGAATCCCGGTAAACCTCCGGTTAACGTGTGCAAAACATACTGATCGGGCCTGCGTTGAAAAACGCACGGATAATCAAGGGGAAAAGTGCGACATTCCTGCCACACTTGGCGTCGAGATGATTGCCGAGGGGTGCGGAAAGCTGGATTGATCAATACGATTTCGCTAGACATTTCTGGGGAAGATTCACGGCTGGGACGGGCGGAAGAGTGGGTATCTCATGGCCATGCGTGCTCTAGCATTCGTAATCATCGCCGTCGCGCTGGGTGGCTGCGTGCAGGATATGGCCGGCGGGACGCTGGATCCCGCGGGCGATGCCAACTGGAAGCAGCGCGACAAGGATTTGATGTCCAACCTGCCGTACAACCAGGCGTCGGTTTCTGAAACCTACCGCCGGCACATCGTCGAATATCACCGCAAGGAAGCGCCCGGGACGGTGGTCGTCGATAGCGACAGCAAGTTCCTCTACTACGTGCTGCCCCAGGGCAAGGCGATCCGCTACGGCATAGCGGTCGGCGAAGAGGCTCAGGCCTGGAGCGGCATCGCCAAGGTCGGTCGTATGGAAGAATGGCCGGCCTGGCACCCGACGCCCAGCGAGCAAACGCGGCTCGGACCGCTGCCGACCTACGTCACCGGCGGCCCGCACAATCCAATGGGCGCGCGCGGCATGTATCTGTTTTCCGGGAACAAGGACACGCTCTATCGCATCCACGGCACCAACCAGCCGGAATATATCGGCAGCGCCGTCTCGTCAGGCTGCATCCGCATGACCAACGAGGACGCGATCGATCTTTACAATCACGTCAAGGTCGGCACGATCGTCATCGTGCTGGCGCCACACCAAAACGACGGGATATTCAGTGCGCGGATGGCGGGTAGTGCCGCTTGGGGCTACTCCGCAAACTGAAACATTCACATTGAGGGGGCGGATGGGCACTTTGGCGCCGACCGGGTCGGCGCCATTTTTTTTGTTTTTAGAGGGTGATCTTTTCGGACAACCGGCTGCTACCCCGGATGATAAAGTCCGGCGCAGGCTTTTTCCGGATCATGCTCTAAACGCCGAGCCGGATGTGCAGGATTTCCGGCGGCACGCCGAGCCGGGCGGGAATGAAGCTGGTGCCGAGGCCGCCTGACACGATCAGATGGCGGTCATCCTCGACCACGTGGCCGTAGGCGAAGCGCGCGCCATATTTCGAAGGAACAAAAGCCGGCCAGATCAGCGGCAACCGAATTTGTCCGCCGTGGGTGTGGCCGCTCAGCGTCAGAGCGACGCGCGCCGGTACGCGCGGGAAAATGTCGGGCTCGTGCGCCAGAAGGATGACGGCGTCGTCGGTTTTAACTTGCGCCAGCGTTCCCGGCAGATCGTCAACGCCGCGGAAGCGGCCGTGCCCAAGCCGATAGGCAAGCTGATCGCCGAGGCCGGCGAGCCAAAATCGCTTTCCCTCGGGGCCAAGCAGGACCGCGTCGTTTTCAAGCAGCGGAATACGCGCGTCGGCGAGCGCACGCCGGATATCGGCAACGTCGTTCCACCAATCGTGATTGCCGAGGATCGCCCACGTGCCGAGCGGCGCGCTGATCCGCGCCAGTTCGCCGGCCCAAACTGCGTAAGGAACCGGCGTCGTCGCGAAACGGTACGTCGCCCTGTAATCCCCCAAGAGGACGACGAGGTCGGATTTCAGCGCAATCGCCGTATCCGCCATCCGGCGAACGTGGGTCACCGTCATGTCCGGGCCGCCGGCATGGAGATCAGCGATCACGGTGATGGAGAGCTTGCGGCCCGCGGGCCAGCCCGGCGGATCGAATGCGTAAGGCGTAACTACCAGGCCGTTCGGTTCGATGGCGCCGGCATAAGCGCCGGTCTCGGCCGCGGACAGGCCGATCAGCCCGGCGGTTCCGGCGAGAACACGGCGCCTAGTGACGCGCGCCTTTCCGACCGGCACCGCGGTCACGTCTTTCATGCTTTTCGGGAGGACTCCGTTCATAGTGCACGACTTAGCGCCCAAGTCGTGAATGGAGCGTTCATTACGGCACGTAATCTCAGGCACAGTCCTGCTTTGTCGCAGTCAACCGAGGCGACTTTGCATCACGGCTGCGTGAGACCGTCGCGCGTCACCCAATCGAGCATCTTGTCGAGCGCGCGCGTCAGCCGGTCGAAAAGTTCCTCGATTTCCGTCGCGCTGATGACGAGCGGCGGTGACAGCGTCAGGATATCGCCGTACACCGCGCGCACGATCAAACCTTCGGCCTCGGCAAAACGAACAACGGCGGCGCCGACGCCGTGCTGGGGAGCGAACGAGCGCTTGCTGGTCTTGTCGGCGACAAGCTCCACGCCGCCGATCAACCCGAGTCCACGCGCCTCGCCGACCAGCGGATGGTCGCCAAGTGCCTTGAGGCGCGCCTGGAACAACGGAGCTCGCTTGGCCGCTTTCTCGATGATGCGCTCGCGCGCGTAAATTTCGAGCGTCTTTACCGCGACGGCCGCGGAAACCGGATGTCCGCCGTAAGTAAAGCCGTGGCCGAACACCCCGATCTTTTTGCTCTCGACCAGCAGCGCCTCATACATCAGCTCCGGAATCATGACTGCGCCGATCGGCAGATACGCGGACGACAGCGCCTTGGCCACCGAGATCGACTGCGGCTTGAAGCCGAGCTTCTCGCAACCGAACAGCGTGCCAAGCCGGCCGAACCCGCAAATCACCTCGTCGCTGATCACAAACAAATCGTGCCTGGCACACACCGCCATGATTTTCTGGAAATAGGTCTTTGGCGGCACGATGACGCCGCCGGCGCCCATTACCGGCTCGGCGATGAACGCCGCGACCGTTTCCGGACCTTCCTTGACGATCAATGCTTCAAGCTCGTCGGCGAGCCGCGAGGCGAATTCCTCCTCGGTCTCGCCGTCGTGCGCGAAGCGGTAGTGGTGCGGACACCCGGCGTGCAGAAACCCGGGCAAGGGAAGGTCGAAGTCGCGATGGTTGGCGGGGAGCCCGGTGAGCGAGGCGGCGGCGATCGTGACGCCGTGATAGGCCTTCACGCGGCTGACGATCTTTTTCTTCAGCGGTCGTCCGCGCGCATTATTGAGATACCAGACGAGCTTGATCTGGGTGTCGTTTGCCTCCGACCCTGAATTGCAGAAGAACACCTTCGAGATCGGCACCGGTGCGATCTCTTTGAGCTTCTCGGCAAGCTCGATCGCCGGATCGTGGCTCCTGCCGGCGAAGAGATGCGCAAACGAGAGTTTGCGCATCTGCGTGGCGGCGGCCTCCACCAATTCCTCGTTGCCGTAGCCGAGCGACGTGCACCACAGCCCCGCCATGCCCTCAATGTATGCCTTGCCGTCGGTGTCGTAGACATAGACGCCGTGCCCGCGCTCGATAACGAGCGGCCCGGTTTCACGGAAGCTCGCGAGGTTGACATACGGATGCACCAAAGTTTCGACGTCGCGAACGGCAAGGTTGCTGAGCGGGAGCATGACGATCCTTTTGGCGGTGCTGTAGCGACCCTTTGGCTTGTATTTGCAGCCCTATTGTGGCTACGCCTGCGCCGGCCGTCAAAGAAACCGGGCCTACGCGTTCTGCCTTGAACCGCGGCGTGGCTCCCCCTATTCAGGGCATCTGACAAGAGCGGGGAGCGAGATTTGTCCGAAGCCGCAACACTGGACCAGATTGTCGCGAGCAAGGCCGCTCAAGACGGTTTCGTGCGCACACGCTGGTGGTGGATTCGCCACGCGCCGGTCCGCGTCGACGAAGGCCGCATTTACGGCCAAACGGATTTACCCTGCGATTGCAGCGATGAGCGCGTCTTTGCCAGTCTCGCGGCGCTTTTGCCTCGAAAGGCCGTTTGGCTCACCAGTCATCTGGCGCGAACGCATCAGACCGCGAACGCGGTTTTGACGGCTGGGATTTTCGAGCCAACGCAGGAGTTTCAGCAGGATAAAGACCTCGCAGAGCAGCATCTCGGCGATTGGCAGGGACTTGATCGCCACACGTTTCTGATGAACCGCAAGCAGGAGCCGGATTCGTTCTGGTATGCGAATGCGGACGAACGCGCGCCGAACGGCGAAAGCTTCGCCGATCTCGTTGTACGGGTCGGCGGAGCGATCGCGCGCGTCAATGAGGCCCACCAGGGCAGCGACATTGTCGCCGTTGCCCACGGTGGAACGATTCGCGCGGCGATCGTCATTGCTCTCGGCCTGTCGCCGCGCGGCGGGTTCGCATTCATGATCGACAATTGCTCGCTGACCCGCCTCGATCATTATCGAGGCCGGGAAGGCGCCGGGTGGCGGGTCACGATGATCAATCACCGGCCGTGATCGTCTTCGCGCCGACGACACTTTCAGCTGGACGAAGTTACGCCGGCCGCACCTGTCATCGCGAGAAACTAAGACTATATGGCCGAGGTGGAAAATGCGTAGTTTCTCAAGGAGCAGGAAATGAAGCTCAGTGCACGCAATCAGCTTAAAGGCAAGATCGCCGACGTGACCAAGGGCGCCACAACTTCGCACGTCCGCATCGAGATCGGTCCGGGCGTCGTCATCACGGCATCGATTACCAATGAGGCTGTAACCGATCTCGCTCTAAATAAGGGCGACGAAGCATGGGCGGTCGTCAAAGCTTCCGATGTAATGATCGGCAAGTGATCTAACGCCCGATCTCGATGGGAGACCGCGTTGTAATTTCCTTCGGTACCAGGCTCGAATATGAATTGGCGTTCAGAACTCTCGCCGGAACGGTTTGCACCATTTGCGAGTTACAGATGGGCATAAACCCAAAAGGAGAGAGTCATGCGAAAAATCGCCCTATCACTTGCCTCATTGGCCGCATTGGGTTTGGTCGCGCCGTATGTCGCGCCTGCGAAAGCGGAGGACACCGTCATCGTCCATCGTCATGGCGACGACATGCATCGCCATCATCATCACCACAACGCGGTGATCATCAAACACGATCACGATTGATCGCCGTCAACACCCGCTGATCGGCTATTCGATCCGGCATTGCGGATTTTGGTGCAAAGGAAATGAAAAGGGCCCGGCGCCGCCGCCGGGCCTCTTTTCGTATTGGCCGGCCGCTTGATCGGTCGCTCACCTGATCTGGGAGCGCATTTTTTTGGACCGCGATAGCAGGTCGTTCGCTGCCATCGGGCGCGGGCGCGGCAACGGCACCGGCTCGGACGGCGCGGCGACGGGCGCTTTGGTCTCTGGCGCCGTCTGCTCTGCTTGCCTGATCGGTTCGCGCACGTCCCATTCGCACATTCTGTACCCGCCGCGGCGTTCGGCCAGATCGACATGGATATGTTCCTCGTGATTGCCGTCCGAGCCGGGGCCGAGCACGGTGGAGAAGCGCGCGCAGGCGCTGGCGCGTAAACCCTCGCGCCAACTTCTGGCGACATTCACGTCGGTCAGCCCAATCACCAGGCCGTTGGCAAGCTTGAGCGCGCGCACGTCGAGTGCATTGGCGCGGCCATGCTCGCTCAGCGTCGCGCCACGGACCCGGTTGCGGCCACGGCATTCGTAAGAATCGAAATTGTCGAGGCCGCGGAGCGGCGCACCGAGCTTTAGCGCCGTCGGCGCCACATCGTCGCGCAGCCAAATCGCGACTTCTTCCGCCATGGTGCAGCGCAGCGTCGCCGGCGGCGTGATGGCGACCTTGGCCTGGTCGGGAAGGATCACGCTATCCAGCACGACCGCATCCACTGCGCCGCATTCGCCTGCTCCAACGAGCACGGGCAGCGACCGAAACACCGCAAGCTTCGCCAGCCGCAGCTGGCAGTCGGATGGCTTTGCCGGCCCTGCGCCAACGCCGGCCGATTCGGGGAACGAGGCGTAAGCCTCCTGCGGCGGCGAGAATTGTTCCGGAATGGCGGCCGGCAGCAGGGGGGGCCGTGCTCTTGGCGGGCGCGAGGGGACGAGCCGCAACGGCATGGAATGCACGGCCTTGGCCGTTTTGGCGGGCGGCTGGCCGGCTTCCTGCGCCACCGCGAGCTGGGTCCCGCCGAGGAGTGCGGCGATGAGGACGAAACCTTTCACGCAGCAGGTTTCCAGCGCAATGGTGGGG
>Ga0302326_10006704_pt1 | contig 25765 bp, 24 predicted proteins | sample Palsa_T0_3_FD_202264 | JGI IMG/M metagenome (GOLD analysis project Ga0302326, IMG submission 202264) | Peat permafrost microbial communities from Stordalen Mire near Abisko, Sweden - Palsa_T0_3 | ecosystem: Environmental > Terrestrial > Soil > Palsa > Peat permafrost | place: Sweden: Abisko... | reverse complement strand
CCATGATGCGGCAGCACGGCCTGCTCGCCGAGGCGCTCCTGGAGATGGTGCGCCACGCGTTCGGAAAGCCGGCGGGTGTTGACGAAGACCAGCGTGGTGCGGTGCTCGCGGATCAGCTCTGCCGCGCGATTGTAAATCTCCTCCCACATTTCGTTACTGGCAACGGGGCCAAGCTCATCGTTGGGAACTTCTACCGCCAGCTCCATATCGCGGCGATGGCCGACATTCACGATGCGAACAGTGCGGTCGCTGTCGCTCAAGAACCGGGCGACCTCTTCGATGGGTTTCACGGTGGCGGAAAGGCCGATGCGCTGCGGCTTGGGACCTCCAGACGCTTCCACCAGCGCGTCGAGGCGCGCGAGCGTCAACGCCAGGTGCGCGCCGCGCTTATCTCCAGCCACCGCGTGGATCTCGTCCACGATGACGGTTTGCGTGGTGCGCAGCATGTCGCGCGGCTTCTCCGCGGTAAGCAGAATGAACAGTGACTCGGGCGTGGTCACCAGCACGTGCGGCCGCTCTTTGCCCATACGCTGCCGCTCCCACGCGGGCGTATCGCCGGTGCGGAGCGCCGTGCGAATTGGGGCAAGCTGAATCCCCTGCGCGGCCGCCATGGCGCCGATTTCCGAGAGCGGCACTTCCAGGTTGATGCGGATATCGTTACTCAGCGCCTTGAGCGGCGAGACGTACACCACTTCGGTCTGATTGGGGAGCGGACCGAGGCGAGCCGCCCGCACCAGCTTGTCGAGACACAGCAGAAAGGCGGCCAGGGTTTTGCCCGAACCGGTAGGGGCGGAGATGAGCGTGTCGTGACCTGCGCGGATCTGCGGCCATCCGAGCACCTGCGGTTCCGTGGCGACAGCGAAGCGCCGCGTGAACCAATCGCGCACCAGGGGATCGAACTCGGAGAGCGGCACTAACTCTATTTTAGCCGTATGCTGGCTGGCTCGATGGAGCGCCGTATCTAGGCGTGGGGGTCACAGCGCAGGAAAATGATCTCCCCATTTCCTCCCGCCTCATTGGTGGACAGCGGGCTCATGCCGAAATCAGCCGGAAACGGCGAATCCCAAACGGATATCAAGCGCAGGGTCCTTGCGGCACTTCTCAACTGTAGAATGGCATATGGAAAGGCGCGAGACAGTTGACGAGCATCCCGAACGCGGTTCTCGCCAGGGCGAATGCTGCGGCGATCGCAAAGCATTGCCCAGACAACGCCGCGCATTGTTATGTCTCGGGAACGCGCGCTCTCCAAGCAACGGCGGCTGGGCGGCCTGGCCCTGGCGGTGGGAAACCTGGTGGATGATGCCACCGTCGAGATCGAGAACATTCACCGCAATCTGGGGATGCGTAAGCCGATCACCCGCGCGATTCTCGACGGCGCGCAACAGATCGCTGTGCCGGCGTTCGTTTCCACGCTGTCGATCTGTATCGTTTTCGTCCCGGTGCTGCTGCTGAGCGGCGCGGCCAAATATCTGTTTACCCCGCTGGCGATGGCCGTGGTCTTCGCCATGCTTACTTCCTACCTGCACTACCTGCTGAAGGGCGAGGCCGAGATGTATCAGCAAGGCGAAGAAGCGGTTCGAACCATGAAGGCCAGGCAAAGTCAGCCGCGCGATGGCGGGGATATTCGCGGTCTTTATCGCCGGATCCCTGGTCCTGATGTTTGTGGTGGGCCGCGATTTCTTTCCATACGTCGACTCCGGGCAGATGCGCCTGCACGTGCGCACGCCCGAATGCACCCGCATTGAAGAGACCGAGCATATCTTCGGGCAGGTCGACCGCGAAATCAGGCGCCTGATTCCGGCCAATGAGATTGCCGAGATCCTCGACAATATCGGGCTGCCCAACAGTGGCATCAATCTGGCGTTTGGCGATAACTCGACGATCGCTTCGTCCGATGCCGATATTCTGATCTCGCTGAATCCCACCACCAAGAGCAAGGGAACCGAGGAATACACACGCATCCTGCGCGACGATCTACGCGGCCGTTTTCCACAGGAGACCTTCTTCTTCCAGGCGGCCAACATTACCAATCAGATTCTGAATTTCGGTCTGCCCATGCCCATCGACGTACAAATTGTCGGGCGCAACGCGAACCAGAACTACCAACTGGCGCGCGAAATTCGCGACAAAGTCGCCGTTGATTCCCGGCGCCGTCGATGTATTCGTCCGACAGGAACCGTCAAGACACGGCACTCTGCAGGAACAGTCGCTCAAGATCGAATTGGAACATATGCGACCGGTCTGTCCACGAATTTTCTGGTCATGCAATACCAGAGCTTTGTGGCGCAGGCCCGGTCCACGGAAGTGGCGGCCGCAACGTCTATGTGAAGGCGCAGGCCGCCTTGGAGCGCGCTCTGGGCCTGACGCTGGAGAACCATAGCGTCTCCGTAGATTCCGCTTACGTGGACGCGCAGCGCAGCCGCCCAGTGCGGTCCCGCTGAATCCGCCTCAAAGCCGTTAGCTTCGCATGCCACCATCGCTGCGAGCGGAAATGGTACATGTCAGTAAAATGGCGGCCTTGGGTAGCCAGCCCATCCAGAATGCGCGCCATAGGCTCAATGCGTTTCCGGATGGTCGAGAACTCGCTGAGTCGAGAGGTTTTTTACTCGGCGATGCCGAACAGCTGCTGATGAATTTGACCTGGGCCACCACATCTCCTTTGCCTGCTCTTCGCACCCTACCCTTTCGGATCATGCTCATCGCCTCAATGCCATGCAAGGTCCGCCATGCTGTCCGCACGGACCCATTACCCTTCGCCAGCCAGGTTCGGCATTTTACATTGCGGTGATCCTGCTCCATCACGTTGTTGAGGTATTTGCACTGTCGCAGTTGGCCGTGTCGCTTGGCGGTTGACAGGAAATCGATGGTTTGTCCGCTGGAATCGACCGCGCGGTACAGGAACCGCTCCTCCCCTTTCACCTTAATGTAACGCTGAACCCAACGCCACACACAACTGGGCTGATGGCCAGACCTCTCCCTGGCCATCTCCGCCAGTCTGTGCCACCGAGATGGGGTAGCGGAGATACCAGCGCACACACCACATGGTTATGTCGCCTGGATAGTGTCGCCATTTGAACGGATTGGCTGCGGTGATGGGCGCGTCTCACCCTGGCAGATCGGCACCCCGGGTCTTTCGCAACGGAACTCCTCGGGCTTCTCGCGCCGGTTTTCGGCCGGCTGGAAGTGCCACAGGCGTTCCGGATATGCCGGCACATCATCAAACCGCTTGGTCGGCAGATCGTCACTCTGGGCTATTGCCTAGCGCGTTTTCAATCATTCGAAGCAGCGATTCGGTCTTAAAGGGCTTCCAGATGATTCGGTATGGGTTTTCGCGAACCATTTGGGCAATCTCGGCGGGACCATAACCCGTCATGAGTACGATCGGTACGTCGGGGTTCTCGCGCTGAAGCTGCTTGCCCAGCTCCACCCCGTTCATGCCAGGCATCATTAAGTCGAGCAGGGCCAGATCGATCTTCTCAGAGCTGGTGTGCGCCAGGCGCAGAGCCTCGATCCCGTTTCCCGCCGGTATGACAGCGTAGCCCCCGAGCCGCAATATTCTTTGGCAAAAGTTCAGTACCGCAGGTTCATCGTCGACCAGCAGGATTGTCTCCAAGTGGGCACCTCCCAGCTCGTGCTATTCATCTTATCAATCGAATTAAGCAATGGTATCTGCGGACGTTCGTACTTGCGGCGGTGGCTTGGGCGGTTCCGTTGAACCCAAACGACGCGTTGCGGCGAGTAACGATGACCAGAATTGTTCAAAAACTCGCACTGGCGCAAGGCTTGCTGCGGCGATCGCGCGCAAATAACAGAAGCAGATTGTATTGGACTTATCCCATCGATTCGACTCAGTGTAAAACTGAATACTAATAGGCAGACGAGCGCATTGCAACCGAGTTGAGAGACTTATATAGTGCCGAAGACCAAATCCTCAAAGCGCTGCCGAAGATGATCGAAACAGAACTTCGGAATGCGCTCGAAAGCCACCTGGAGGAGACACGCGGGCATGTCTCGCGGCTCGAGCAAGTGTTCGAAATGCATGGCGAAGAGGCCAAGAAGCAGAAGTGCAAAGGAATGCAGGGTGTACTCGAGGAGGGCGACGAAATGGTTGGAAAAGACGCCACTCCGGTGGTGCGCGACGCCGCCATTATTTCCGCCTGCCGGCGCGTGGAGCATTACGAGATCGCAGCGTACGGAACGGTGCGTACCTACGCCGAGCAAATGGGTCAGCAGCGCGCGGCCGCCGTACTTCAGGAGACGCTCGACCGTAAGTCGCTGGATCAGGCTAACCTTAAAGAGGTTTCCGTTAGTCAGGATCGCGACAAGGGGGTAGTGACGCTTGGCGGACGTGTGGCCACCGACGGTGACAAATCGCAGGCTGAATCGCTGGCGAAGTCCATCGCGGGCGGACAGGGGTTGTGTCAAACCAGATTGCAGTGGTTCCGCCGAGCGCCGAAAGCGACGCCAAAACAGTTAACTCGGATCTGGGCAAGGCTATCGAGAAAAACCTGGATGCTGCTCTGATCCAAAATAGACTTCATAAGAACGTAAAGTACAGCGTCAAAAATGGTGTGGTCACGCTGACTGTCGAGGTGATCTCTCAATCCCGCCGCGCGCACGCGGAAAAGGTTGCGGCCTCAGTTCCAAATGTGACGCAGGTGGTTAACGAGCTACAAGTTAAGAAGCAAAAGGCCACTTCGTCGAATTGACTCAGGCCGGCAACTCGGCGGCGCTCGGGAATCCGTGCTGTTGGCGGCCGAGATCCCCATCGTATTTCTTGGTGGTCTTGAACAATTCCCAACGGCCATCGGATGCGTCGAAACGACAACGATCGCGCAGTTGTTGCATTTCGGCAGGACTTATCGGCTTGAATCCGCGCGCGATTTCAAGGTTCTGCTGCAGCACACCCAGCGAGTCCATGCCACTGATCGTCACAGCTACTGGCAGGCTCATGGCGTAGCTGAGTGCTTCAGCGGCGGTTATCGCGCCATGGCTTACCATCTCTCCGCTGCCGCCCATGCTCTTCATGCCGAGAACCGCCACACCCTGGCGATTCAGTTCGGGGAGGACCTCCCTCTCAAAGCTGCGAAAATTCGCGTCGAAGCAGTTCAAAGGCATCTGCACCGCATCGAAGGCGAAGCCGTGCTGCAGCATTTTGAGATGAATGGAAGGATCCTTGTGGCCCGTAAAGCCTACGAAACGGACTTTACCCTCTCGCTTGGCTTGTACCAATGCCTCGGCTGCGCCATCGAGTTTGAAGATCAGATCGGGGTCGTTCTCGTAGATCACTTCATGGATTTGCCAGAGGTCCAGATGATCGGTCCGCAGTCTCCTTAGCGACTCCTCCAGCATGCGCATGGCGATGATCCTGGAGCGTCCGTGGGTACATACCTTGGTCATCAGAAAAGCACGATCGCGCTTTTGCTTTATCGCTTCACCGAGCCACTCTTCGCTCCGGCCATTGTGGTACTCCCAGGCGTTGTCAAAGAAGTTAATGCCCGCATCGAGAGCCGTGTCTACAATCATCCGCGCTTCGTTCAAGTCCTGAGCAGACCCCAGATGAAAGCCGCCGACACCGAGGATGGAAACCTGTGCACCTGTACCGCCGAAGGGCCGGCGCGGGATCTCCCCACCGGCCGTCGTTTGCGCTGAAAGGGCTGAGGTGGAAGTGATTGCTGCCCCGGCTACTCCGATAAACTCACGGCGGGTGGCTGGATGTTTCATGGTTACTATCTCAAGTTGGGATACGGCCGACCCGTATTTTCGGTCGCCCGGAGCATTTCTTTTACTTCCACTTGTTGCATATCGAGCGGGAACTGGTGGGCGAGACGCGCCTCCGGATTGTCGAACTTCAGCGACAGTTTGTATAACTCGAACCGCCCGTCGGCCGCATATTCTTTCACTCCGTCGCGGACTTTCTGCATGTCGACCGCCGCCATCGGCTGGAAGTTCTGGGCAATCGTCAAGTTCTGTTGAAGAATCTCAGGCTTGTCCATGCCCGTAATCGTCGTTGTGACTGGAAGACTCATTGCATAACGCAGCGACTCTTCCGCGGTGATCGCCCCCTTTTGAATAGCGTCGCCATGCCCCTGTAATGGCTTCATGCCCAGCGCCGCCACACCGCTCCGGTTCAATTCAGGAAGTACACGCTGCTCGAAACTGCGGAATTGGGAGTCAAAGGGGTTGAGAGGCATCTGTACTGAGTCAAAAGCAAAGCCAGTGGCGAGCATCTTCAAGTGAATCGAAGGATCTTTATGGCCTGTGAAACCCACAAATCGCACTTTGCCCTGCTTCTTCGCCTGTTCGAGGGCCTCGGCGGCGCCCCCAGGCCGGATGAACAGATCGGGGTCGTTTTCGAAAGAGACACCGTGCACCTGCCAAAGGTCGAGGTGGTCGGTTTGCAAACGTCGCAGAGACTCCTCCAGCATTCGCATTGCAAGTTCTTTGTCCCGGCCGTGTGTGCACACTTTGGTCATCAGGAAAACCTTGGCCCGGATGCCTTTCAGCCCCTTGCCCATCCACTCTTCGGATTTTCCCCGGTGATACTCCCAGCAGTTATCAAAAAAGGTAACACCGCCATCCACCGCTTCGCGCACCAGACGAATCGCCGTGTCTTCGTCTTCGGCATCACCCAGATGGTGGCCGCCAAATCCAAGCGCCGAGACTTTCACGTCATGCCGGCCAAACTGGCGCATTGGGATTCCATTAGCTACAGAACTCTGGGGCATAATTACGTCTTTCAGCTGGCTACTGGAAACGCCGCGCCAATGAGCGTTTTTTCATGGTGGTCGGGCGGAGCGCGCGTCGATGTGAGCGTCGAGAGGAGGGGCGGCGATGAGACCTTGGGGCGGTGCGGGCTCCCTCGGCGATCCTTTCCTGGTGGGCGGCAATTATTACCATCACGCTGTATTCTTCCGGTCTCAATCCCAGACCGCCGTACGCGGCCTGCTGCTGTTCCCCCGCCTCCATTGTGGAAAAAAGTGAGCCATCCGCATACGCTGTTTGGATGGCAGGATGAATATAATACTTGCGACAGGTGGCCGGACGATTCCCTAAGTGCCGGGCCACCCGTTTAACGGCTTCGACCACGGCCTTCTTGGTTTCCTGCTCATTACCACAGGGGCCCGCGGCGTACAGTTCGCGGGTGGCTAATAAAGTCCCGGCCCAGGTGCGAAAGTCCTTAGCCGTAAAATCCTGGCCCGCCACCTCGCGGATATAGCGATTCACATCAGCGGAGTCAACGGCGCACCTGACTCCGTTCTCATCTATGTACTGGAAGAGCTCATACCCCGGCAGCTCCTGGCACTGCTTGACGATGTGCGCCAGGCGACGGTCGGTCAGTTCGATGTTATGCTCCTGGCCGCTTTTTCCGAGGAAATGAAAAAGTAGTTTGGCGCCCGCGATGTGGACATGGCGGTTCTTCATGGTCGTGAGACCGAACGAGTCGTTCTCTTTGGCGTACTCGTCGTTGCCGACTCGGATGAGGGTAGTCTCCAGCAGGCGCACGACGGCGGCGAGCACTTTTTGTTTGGGCAAACCGGGCTCCTTCAGATCCTGATGCACCTGACGGCGGATGACCGCAAGCACCGTGCCGAAGGCTATCATCCGGCTGAACTTCGTTTGGTCGCGCACTTCTCGATAGCGCGGATGATACCGGTATTGCTTTCGTCCACGCGCATCCCAGCCTACCGCCTGCAGATGACCATTAGGCGAGGGACAGATCCAAACATTTTTCCAAGCCGGAGGAATTACCAGCGAGCGGATGCGGTCGAGGTGGGTAGGATCGCGCAGCGGCTTGCCATCTGGTCCGACATACCGGAACGATTTTCGGCAGGGTATCCGCCTGATGCAAGGATCGGAGCCATTGATATATCGTAGCCCTGCTTCGGCGGCTGACTCAAGTGGATCGGTGGAAAACACGAACTCCCAGCGAGCAATTAGTGCACCATTGAGCGCTTTCTCACTCTTATGTTTACTCATTGGCGCGCTGCTGTTGAATCGTCGCCTTGGGATCGCGCGCAGAGGCATCGCTCAGATAATGAACTGCGAATCTCAGACAGAGTGACCCCGCTGCCCCGAGCAGGCCGGCGAGTCGCCGTTTCTTCTTTGATTTCGAAGGAAGGAGCGAAACCACGAGACTTGCCGCGGTCAAGGCGCCGGCGGCCTTCCACCAGGTCGCGGCTGGGCCCTGCCGAAATGGCTCACCGACTTTGGGTATCTCCGAAGCCAGCCACTCCACTCTCTTGGCAGCCGCAATCTCGATCAGGCGGCCCGCCGCGCCGAATACTTGAGTCACGCGATGGGCAGCCTCCTCGTCGGAGAATAGATCCAGGATCGAGGCGGCGGTCGCGGCCGCGGAGCCGACGAACAACACCGGCATCCAGCGGCGCGAAGGCCGCCAGATGGGAAGCACCGTGTTGGAAACCAGCACGCCGGTATATCCCGCCAAAGCGGCGCCGAATAATCCGGATACATACCCGCTCACTTCCCCGACCATGCCGAGTAGCCCGCGGCTGTTGATAAACAGGCCTGTGGTGATCGCACTGGGTGCGGCGCCAGCGAGAATCCAGGCGCCCATGTTCATGGGGGATGTCGGGCGAAACACGCGCAGCATGTACAGGAACCGCAGAGGCCTTCCGAGGTCATGGATGAGGAATCCACCCCCGACGGTCGAGCCTATAATCCCAATCCAATGACACCTGGCGGATAGCTTCTGTAACTCCCGGCGGCGACGCCCGCCGTGAGCTGCGAGTTGCATTGCAGCTCCCAGTGTCAACGCTGCACCGGCGGCTCCGCCAAAATAATAGTACAGCGGGATGTCGATGCCCCATACGGAGGGCTTTAACATTGGGCGGTCGTAGTAGGTGGTGTCCGCGTCGGATTCCACCGGCATAGTGTTCATCTCCTTGCGGCAAACACGGAACTGATGGCGACCGTCATCAATCCCAAAGCTGCAAGCGCAAACGAAGCCCAAGTCTCCTGTACCGTCTTGGTGGGGACTACCGGGTTGGGAGGCAGATTGTAGGCCTCGGGCTTGTCCAGCAACAAAAAGAATGCGTTCAGACCTCCCGTCCCAGGCTGGTCCGCGCCGTCCGCTCCATAAAGATAGGCTTCGTGCATGCCGGTTTCGTGCAGGTGGTGAACGCGCGCGCGGGCGATTTGCCGGAGCTCTTCCAGGTCGCCGAATTTGATCGAATCGGTAGGACACGCCTTGGCACAGGCGGGTTCCATATCCGCCTTCAGGCGGTCATAGCATAAGGTGCATTTCCATGCGCGGCCATCACCTTCCCGGCGGTCGATCACGCCGAACGGACAATTCACTACACAGTATCCGCAGCCGTTGCAAATATCGGATTGGACGAAAACGCTGTCGAATTCGGTGCGGACTATAGCTCCGGTGGGGCAACTTTCGAGACAACCCGCGCGCGCACAGTGTTTGCATACGTCGGACGAAAAAAGCCAGGAGAACGCCCCAGCATCCTGCGTCGACAGAGCTACCGGCCGTTCTATGAAAGCGACGTGCCGCCACGTCGACGCCCCCAAGGCGCCAGTGTTGTCGTAAGACATCCCGGTGAAGAGGAAGCCATCGTCGGGCAATTGGTTCCATTGTTTGCAGGCCACTTCGCAGGCTTTGCATCCAATGCAGATGGTGGTATCGGTGAAGAACCCTTTGCGGCTGGAGCGATTGCCCGTATCGTCCCGGCCTGCCCGCACTTCCAGTACCTTAGCTTCGTCTACCGAGAGTGTTTCTGACATCTAGTCGTGACCCTCCTTGGTATGGTCGGTTTTATCGTGGTGGCCCGTTCCGGGGCGGTGGCGGGCTTGCGGGAGGTCGCGGTCCTGTTCCCGATTCTGCAGCTCCGGAACGAGCGGGCCGCTGGTTATGTAACGGCGGTTTTCACTGCGGCGGCCTGGCTCGATGATCACCGAGATGGCCTTCGTTTCCATGATCGAAACGTTGGGATCGGCAACGAAAGGGAACAACTCATTGGGGCAATCTCCGCGCACCAGACCTTTGCTTGACCAATGGTAAGGCATGCCAATCTGGTGCACGGTACGCCCATTCAATTTGACGGGCCGAAGCCGCTGAGTGACCAGGACGCGCGCCTCAATTTCCGCACGCGCGCTTCGAATGGTGGCCCAGCCAGCGTTCTTAAGTCCGACATGAGCCGCCAATTCGGGAGAGACCTCGCAGAATGCTTCGGGCTGCAACTCTGAAAGCCAACTCAACCAACGCGACATCCCGCCGGCGGTGTGATGCTCGGTAAGACGGTAAGTGGTCAACAGGTATGGGAAGCGCGGATCGTCATAAGGTTGGTGATAAGGATTATCTTTCTTGCGCATCCATTCCATGCGCGCCGGGTTGCATTGCTGCCCGTAGAGGGGATTCGGGATCACCGATTCCTGCGGTTCGTAGTGTGCCGGCAGCGGACCATCCTGTAAACCGGACGGCACATAGATCCAGCCTTTACCATCCGCTTGCATAATGAAAGGGTCCACGCCGGAGATGGTATCCTTGCCACGCGCAGCCGGCGGCGGTCTGTATGACGGCGGCTTGTTTATGAAATCCGGCTCGTCATGTCCGGTCCATTTCTGCTTGTCGTAGTCCCACCAAACATATGCTTTCCGGTCGGACCAGGGCTTGCCCTCCGGATCCGCGGACGCCCGGTTATAGAGTATCCGGCGGTTGTGAGGCCAGGACCAGGCCCACTCGGGCGCCACCCAATTCTGCTCCCAATGGGGTTTTCGGCGGGCAGTCTGGTTCACTCCATCCTTGAAGCATCCGGAATAGATCCAACAGCCGCATGCAGTGGAACCGTCATCTCTAAGAGCGGCGAATCCATCCACAAGCTTGCGATCGCCGACGGTGTATCCATTGATCTCACGAAGGACCGCTTCAGCGTCCGGTTCCTGGCGCGGTCCCTCGGTCGGATAAGCCCAAGTCATGTCCTGGATGGGGCGGTCCTTAAGATCGGGAGAGCCTGCGTACAGTCCCTTCAACCGCTGACCGAGTTTGAAAATAAAGTCCAGCTCGCTGCGACAATCCCCTGGCGGATCGACCGCCTTGTGATGCCATTGCAGGAGGCGCTGCGTGTTGGTAAAGCTACCACCTTTTTCTGTGTGTGCCGCCGCTGGAAAGAAGAATACCTCGGTGCCGATGTCTTTGGGCGAGATCTCGCCGCGCTGAATTTCGGGGGCGTCCCGCCAGAACTCCGCTGTCTCGATAAGTTGAAAATCGCGTACAACCAGCCATTCAAGCGCTCGCAGACCCTCTCTATGCAGGGCGCCGTTTACGGTGCCGACTACGGGATTCTCACCCATCACGAAGTACCCCTTCACCAGACCGTCGGCCATGTCCGCGACAGTGTTCATGTGCGAGTGGTCGCCAGTCAAGGTGGGCAGGTGCTTAAAGCACCAATCGTTCGCGGGCGTAGCCGCATCTCCGTACCAGGCTTTGAGAAGAGATACGGAGTACTTGGGGAACTCGCCCCACCAGCCCGAAGGCGATCCGTTCAGCTCGTTATAGGTTTTGAGATCGTGGTCGTTTTTGGCGCGAGGTAGCGGCAAATATCCGGGAAGTAAATTGTACAGGGTCGGGATGTCTGTTGAGCCTTGAATCGAAGCGTGGCCGCGCAGGGCCAGAATACCGCCACCGGGCCGGCCCATGTTACCCAATAGCAACTGAATGATGCACGCCGTACGGATGTATTGCACCCCAGTGGTGTGTTGAGTCCAACCGACGGCATAACAAAATGCCGAAGTACGCTCGCGCCCGGAGTTGTGGCAGAGGGCTTCGGCTACCCGAGTCAAGAGTCTCGGCGGAACTCCGCAAGCCTTCTCCACCATGTCGGGCGTATAGCGTTGGAAATGCCGCTTCAGGACCTGGAAAACGCACCTGGGATGTTGTAGCGTGGGATCGGTCTGCTCGGCGCGAATGGGATTACGCCGCGATTTATCTGTCGCTGAACCGGTTTCACGTTTTCCCGCGGATGCTTGCGGTTCTACGCCGGCGTACATCCACTTGGCATGTTCGTATTCGCCCTTTTCCGTATCCCAGCCGCTAAAAAGGCCGTCGTTATCCTCGGTATCTTCGAACTCCTCGGTGACAATCGCACTTGCGTTCGTGTAGTTGACCACGTAGTCGTGAAAATAACGCTCGTGTTCCAGAATGTAGTGGATGATACCGCCTAAAAAAGCGATGTCACTGCCTGCACGTATAGGCACGAAGACATCGGCCATCGCGCTGGTCCGTGTAAATCTGGGGTCTAGATGGATGATCGTGGCGCCGCGCTCTTTGGCCTTCATTACCCAACGGAAACCCACCGGATGACACTCCGCCATATTGGAGCCTTGGATGACGATGCAGTCTGCATTCTGCAGGTCCTGTTGAAAGGTGGTCGCGCCTCCGCGGCCAAACGATGTCCCCAAACTGGGAACGGTCGAGGAGTGTCAAATACGGGCCTGGTTCTCGATCTGAACGATGCCGAGAGAATTGAAGAGTTTCTTGATGAGATAGTTCTCTTCGTTGTCGAGGGTGGCACCACCGAGGTGCGCGATGGCCATCGTGCGGCGAACTTCCAGCCCATCTTCGGTGGTTTGTTCCCAGTAGCGGTCACGGGTATTCTTGACCCGCTCAGCCACCATGTCCATCGCCTGCTCCCACGAAATACCGTAAGGGCGGCGGTACAGAACGTGATGCTCTCTCTGGGAGCCTGTCACCAACTGGAACGTGGCTGCTCCCTTCGGACAGAGGCAGCCGTTCGAGATTGGAGAGCGCGGGTCGCCTTCAATGTCGATGATTTTATCGTCCTTTACGTAGACCAACTGTCCGCAACCGACAGCACAATAGGGGCATACCGAAGAGACTACCTTGTCAGCGGCCACCGTGCGGGGCGTCAGGCTTTCGGTCCGAGGCGAGCATGCACTCTGCCCAAGTCCTACGATATCGCGATTCCGGACCTGTTTCCATACCGGCCAGACTGGAACACCATTTGGTTCGTCGCCCATATTCTGATCGTAGCGTTCCAGAGCCGGCTTGTCCGGGCCTTGCTGCAATATGTGTGCAGAAAATAACGAAGAGAGCATCGATGGCCCGGCTTGGCAAGCCCTCCCTGCGCCAGGGATCGTGTGTGGACCGGGCTTGCCAGCCCGGGATTTGATAACTGTGTTCCGTGAGTTAGCCGCGTTCCTTTGGCGGAAACTTCTTAAACATCTCTTTCATGTCGTGCTGTTAAGTCTTTTCTCCGAGTTTCAAACTGTCAGATTCAGACTGCACGCCGGCCTACAAAAAAAGCCAGGATCCAAATCACCAAGAACACAAAAAACAAAATCTTAGCGATACCGGCGGCTGCTCCGGCAATTCCTCCGAACCCGAGCAGCGCCGCGATAAGCGCGATGACTAAGAACACTAACGTCCAATGCAGCATTGTTGTCGCCCTCCGTGATCACCACTTGCAGTTCTCGTACCAAACTTCAACCGAAGCCGAAGGTCTGCGCTTCATCGCGGAGACCCAATTGCTGCCCGAGAGTTGGACGGCAGGCGGAATTGACAATGCGAGGAAAAGGGATTCCCGGCCGCGACTATCGAGCTACAAGGAGAACCAATGGAAAAAAAGTCGACATCGCCCAGATCGAAGGGTAAGAGCAAGATCCACAAGGTCATGAAAGAGCACAAGGAAGGCACGCTGAAATCCGGCAGCGGAAAGAAGGTCAAAAGCCGTAAGCAAGCTGTCGCGATCGCCCTCAGCGAGGCTCGGAAGTCGGGAGCTAAAATTCCTAAGAAGAAAAAGGCGTCCTAGGCTAGTTTTAGTGGGTGCAATGCCCGAAACGACGATGGTTCGCGAATCGCCGTTTCGGGACGCCTAAGGGCTATTTCAAGCCGAAAGCTGACTCGTCAACCTACTACCATTTGTTCTCGCTCCCATCTGCGAAGTTTACGGCAGGCCACCACGAACGCCGCCGCTCCCTTGGCTGTAGCGAGTTGAATGAACCCGTCGTCCATGTCGTCCGCTATTCCCGCTTTGCCGAAGAGAGGCAGCGCCGCATCGATAAAGGCGATAAATTTCAGATGCGCGAAAGCGTCCGAAACGAAATCCTTCGCGGCGGCGTTCTTGAGGAGCGCTTGAACACCAGCTTCGGAGGGGATGATGGCGACAGCATCATAAAGCACAGACGGTCCTCCGCCAATCTTTTGCTGAGCTTCGATGAGGGTCCCGTCGCTTGCTTTCACGCCCCCGACTGTTGGCGCGACAACTTCGAGAGTGGCTCCTTCGGCCTCGATTTCCGACTTGAGATCCTCGAAGAGTTGACGGTCGGTGCCGTCTGTCACCAATACGCCGACCTTTCGGCCAGCGAACGATTTGGGGCCGTTTAGAACGATGCTCAGGGCTCTGGAAGGTTTGAGGTCGCTGCGCGGTTCCTTCGCGGGCTGCGCTGTTGGAACTTTTTCATGCAGGCCCAGACCTTTAGCCACTCGATCGGCGAGCTTTACATCGATATGAGGCAAATGGGACACGAATCGCGATCGAATAGCGGGATTTTCCACCTTGCTCAATTCAAATACGAGAGCATTTGCGATATGCCCCTGTTCGGGTTTGGTCTGGCTCGCGTAGAATTGACGCGCCTGACTATAATGGTCGGCGAAGCTTGCCGAGCGCTCGCGAACCTTACGGCCCCGTTCCTCCACCGGAAATGAACGAAATCCAGCTTCCGGGGATTCGCGAGGGCCGCCCTCGGCGCCGCCCCAGGAGTTCGGCTCGTAGTTCACCCGGCCCTGCGGATTGAGCACCGCCATATGTCCATCCTGCTGGAAGTTATGGAATGGGCACTTCGGAGCGTTGACGGGGATATGAGTGAAGTTGGGACCGCCCAAGCGCTTCACCTGAGTGTCGAGATAGGAGAAGTTACGGCCCTGCAGTAAGGGGTCGTTACTAAAATCGATGCCCGTAATAATGTTGTTCGTACAGAAGGCGACCTGCTCGGTTTCAGCGAAAAAATTGTCGACGCAGCGATCAAGTACCAAGCGGCCTACCCGCCGGATCGGGACTTCCTCTTCGGGTATGAGCTTAGTCGCGTCGAGAATGTCGAAATCGAACTCATCGGCGAATTTGTCGTCGAAAAGCTGGAGACCGAGTTCCCACTCCGGATAGTTGCCGGCTTGAATGGCATTCCACAAATCTCTGCGGTGAAAGTCGGGATCGGCCCCATTAATTTTCACGGCCTCGTTCCACAGGACTGACTGCAGGCCGAGCTTGGGCTTCCAATGAAATTTCACGAACGTCGATTTCCCATCGAGAGTGACGAGCCGATAGGTATGCACGCCGAAGCCTTCCATAAAACGGAAGGACCGGGGGATGGCGCGATCCGACATTACCCACATAATCATATGCATGCTTTCGGGCATGAGAGAGATAAAATCCCAGAAGTTGTCGTGCGCGGTCTGTGCCTGTGGGAAATCGCGATCCGGCTCCTGCTTGGCGGCGTGAATCAGATCCGGGAACTTAATCGCATCCTGGATGAAAAAAACGGGGATATTGTTACCGACGATATCCCAGTTGCCCTGTTGAGTGTAGAGCTTTACCGCGAAGCCGCGTACGTCGCGCGCCAGATCGGCGGAACCTTTATTTCCCGCGACAGTTGAAAAGCGGACGAAGGCGGGCGTTTTCTCGCCCGCCCGTTGGAACAGGTCGGCCGCGGTGATGTCAGCAAGCGATTCGTAATTTTCAAAAAAGCCATGGGCGCCGAAGCCCCGCGCAAGCACGACGCGCTCCGGAATCCTCTCATGATCGAAGTGGAAGATCTTCTCGCGAAGATGAAAATCTTCCAGTGTGGTCGGGCCGCGAGCGCCTATCTTAAGAGAGTTTTGATCGTCGGAAACCGGTGTGCCCTGCTGCGTCGTCAACACCGGGACGTCGCCCTTCGCGGTCTGATGGAGTTCTCCGCCTATGCCGCGAACCCCGTCTTCTTGATGCCGTCTTTTTTGTTTCATGTTTCCCCTTTAGTAAAAATTCGTACGTGCACTCGGTCTTGCACGCAGGCCGGACTGTCCGATGTATGCAATTCGCCTATCGCGTAGGGTCCGACCTCGTGTCTGGATCTAACTGAGATGGCGAGGCGCCCAGAGTCTTCGCGGTTATGGAACGTCTCTTAGTCAGTCGTAAGGATTTCCAATAGCGTAGGTACCACGCCCCGATGGCCTACCATCGGGCTTCCAGATAAGCACGCGCGGCTCCAAACTCGAGGAGAAAACAGTAAGCGAACCCGCCTTTGGGGCACTGAAGAAAGATGCACATTTTACACAGTGAGGGGCTCTGACGAAGCCCGACTCAGTCTCTACGCCCTGCACAGCCGCGCGCCGACGGTCGCGACCGGGAAAACACCTGATGCCAGACCATGAGGAAACGCATGCCCTGGTCCAGTAATTGCGTCCGTGAAGTTTGGCCTGCCGCGTGCTCAAGTTGTAAAGTGAACGGCGCCCTGGGCCAAAAGGCCCCCACCGATTAATTAGTGTCAAGAGCACGAATGAACGAATATGGAACAAATAGTCCCTGTAAGATCAGTTGCGAGCTATAAAAGCGGTACAAGCGAGACCGTAGTGAGTGACGAGGCAAACTTGTCGGGAGTCTCCTGGGCGGCGATAATTGCTGGCGGATTTGTAAGCGCCGCTTTGTCGCTTATCCTCCTGGCTTTTGGCGCTGGCGTGGGCCTCTCATCGGTCTCACCGTGGTCGAATGTCGGTGTATCCGTCTCGACGATGGGTAAGGCGGCCGTGCTATGGCTGATTTTTTCGCAAATAATGAGTTCGTCTATGGGCGGCTACCTGGCAGGTCGACTGCGCACCAGGTGGGCGAGCATTCACACGGATGAAGTATATTTCCGTGACACGGCTCACGGGTTCCTGACATGGGCGGTCGCTCTGGTGATAACGGCTGCTTTCTTAGCTTCCGCAGCTTCCTCAATGGTAGGTACAGCGGTGCCGTCCGCCGCGCAGGCGGTGAGAGGAACGGGAAATGGTCAGGCCGAAGGCCGCGACTTCGATCCGAACGAATATTTTGTAGATGCCCTGTTTCGCTCGGAAGGTGCCAGGCCGGATTCGGGTAGCGCCTCGGTACGGGGCGAGGCTGGCCGCATTTTCGGGAATGCCCTTCGGCAAGGTGAGGTTCCTATGGCAGATAGAAGTTACCTGGATCAACTAATCGCAGCAAGCACGGGCCTCAACCAAATTGATGCCGACAAACGTGTATCAGATGTTCTTACGAGGGCAAAGCAAAGTGCAGACGCTGCCCGCAAAACGGTCGCGCATTCGCTGCTATGGATGTTCCTGGCTTTTTTAATCGGCGCGTTCTGTGCAAGTGTCGCCGCGACCATCGGTGGCAGGCAACGAGATCATGTTGTCACCGTCTAGCGTGCGCTTGAGACCACGAAGTCACATTTACCGAGGAGGTTACCATGCGTTCAATTTTACTCTTGTTACTTGGCGTACCTATTCCCATCGTCATTTTAATCGCGGTATTGAGCCACTAAGACAAACGTGGCTATATCCCAACAACGCTCCGGAGGAAAGTTCTTGAATATGACACCGCTCAGTCCTGAGGGCGAGTGGCTTAATGCGCTCCGGGGTATTCCGAAGTGGGTCCCTCCGATGTGGTCTACAGTTGTAATTGCGCCCCATCCCGACGACGAGACGCTCGGCGCCGGCGGCTTAATCGCGACCCAACGCCGGCGGGGCGTCCCGGTGACAGTCTTGGCAGTCACTCATGGGGAGGCGGCTTATTTGGGTGCCTGCGGCCTTGGAGAACTCCGGCGCGTCGAACAACAACTAGCGGTAACCGAATTGGGTGTCGGTTGTTCCGAAGTCTTTTCCATGCATCTCCCGGATGGGAATGTGGTGGCGTTCGAAGAGGCCTTGACAGATCTTGTGCGGCCTTTTGTACAACCGAGAACCCTGCTGGTCGCTCCGTGGTCTCTTGACCCCCACCCCGATCATGAAGCGTGTTGCCGCATAGCGGAACGGATGGCAAACACTTTCGATATCAGTCTGATCTCTTATGTTTTCTGGGCCTGGCACCGCAACCGAGTCGAGGCGCTTAGCGGTCTTCCGCTCTTTCGATTGGAACTGGACGATCAAATTCAGGCATCCCGCGCGGCCGCTCTATCCCGCCACCACTCGCAACTGGAATGGGAGGCTGGTGCTCCAATTTTGCCTGACTCCCTCCTCGATCCAGCTCGGCGGCCCTTCGAGACATTCATTATTCATGCCGAGCGATCCTAGCTCTCAAACATTTTTCGAAAAGATGTATGCTGATGTCGCGGACCCGTGGACTTTTGCCACCAGTCCCTACCAGCATTATCGGTATGCCAGGATTCTGAATGCTCTCGGCCGACGGCGCTATCAGCGCGCCTTCGAGCCTGGCTGTTCCATCGGTGTCCTGACGGAGCAGCTGGCACTCGTGTGCGCTTATGTCGAGGCCACGGACATCTCTGCCACTGCAGCCTCTCGGGCACAAGATCGCTGCCGTGCTTTGCCTAACGTCATTATCAAGCAGGGTGGACTGCCCGACCAGATACCAAACGGCACGTTCGATCTGATTATCTTCAGTGAAATTGGTTACTATTTTGATCGGCCGACACTTGTCTCGCTCGCTCAAGAACTGTTCAACAGACTCAGAAGTGGAGGCATGTTTCTCGCCGTACATTGGCTTGGCGTATCGCCTGATCACCGACTTACCGGGGACCAGGTGCACGAGCTTCTGGAAGCAACAATTCTCGCGCCGACCAGGTCGGAGCGTTATGAAGGTTTCTGCCTGGATTGTTGGAGTCGAGCGTGATAGACGGCTCCTGGCATGTCGCTGTGCTCATTCCGGCTCGTGATGAGGAAGAACTTCTGCCACGGTGTCTGCGGTCGGTTCTGATAGCCGTCGGCCGGCTTCCGAATTTGTCGAACGGCTGATCGAGCAGAAGAGGAAAGGCCAGAAGATAACCACGGTAAGACAGCCCGCCAAGGCTCCCGTAATCGACCTGATGGAAGCGCTTAAGCGCAGTTTGAAATCCACCTCTACGGCGGCTTCCGCGCCGAAAGATTCGCGCCACGCGCAAGCGCCAAAAAAGACAGCGCGGCGGCACAAGGCTGCCTGACCCAACCAGCGCCATGGGTTCGTCGCCTGAAAAGGCGACGACTAATCTCCAGGGAAGGAATTCAGCACGGACGCTTTTCCACGCCCGCACGCGTATCGAACAGGGTGTCTTGCGAACGTGCCGATCAATGCTCACGGACGGCTGCCGCTCGGTTTTGGAAGGATGGTTGTCTACGAATTAAATGTGGGGTTCTGGCGCTTAATTATAGACAGATGGGCGTTTTCACGATTTTAAGGCCTCCCCAACAATTTGCCCTCAGCGCTGATCCTGTTCGTCGGTTCGACGTCAGGCACCTTGTCCAGCGCGGCAAGGAACTCTTCGCGGGTGCCACGGGCGGCGCGCTGCTGTAGCCGCTGCCAGGTAGACAGTTCTTCAGCGAATGCCGATGCGAAGACTTCATCGACGGAAACCCGTTGCGCGTTGGCGATCTCAACCGCCTTCTGGTATAGCTCCTCGGGTACACTAACGCTCACGCTCATTGGCCTTCTCTCGACATTCTTAGAAATTCGGCAGGCGTTTTTACCAACGCCAAACTGTTCTGCCCCTACAAGATGCTCCTGCGGCAGCAGGTGGCCGATCTGCTGGGAGTATCGTTGGCCGATTACACCTCCAACCAGATGACATACGATCTGCGACGTCTGTGCCTCAAAGGCTTGATTTACCGGCCTCCAGGCACCAATCGTTACTTCCTGACTCCGCAGGGCTGAAAGATGGCGCGCTTATTCTCTCGGCTGGAGGCGCGCGTATTCCGACCCGCCATGGCGATGTTCACCGGCAATGATGCCGTCTTACCATTTCCCCTCCGCCGGGCTCTAGACCGTGTGGATGCCCAACTCGATATGTTGATCTATGATGCTTTTCCACTCCCGAAAGCCGGTTGAAAACTTGACACTTTCATAAAGAAAGTACCTACATCAGACGGCTAGATGCCACGCCAGTAACACCTAAGCAGTTACCGAGCAGAATTCCCTGGTCATAAAGAATATGCACATCTCGGCGAGCCGTCAAGAGGGAGAAGCTTCAAATTGACCCATTACTGAAAAAGCGGTATAACATTGTTCGGGAGGTCGAGGCGCCACCGTGCCCAACGATCAACTTTCTTCCATTAACAACATCGTCGTCCTGATGCTGGAGAACCGGTCCTTCGATCACATGCTCGGTTTTCTTTACGCCGACACCGGAAATGTCTCGCCAACGGGACAGCCTTTTGACGGTCTCACGGGACAGGAGTCCAACCCCGGCTCCGATGGCGCGCCGGTTTCCGTTTTCCAAATCCAGTCAACCGATCCGAGCCCCTATTTCATGCCTGGCGCCGATCCCGGCGAGGGCTATGACGCGACTAACTCTCAGCTTTTCGGCTCGACGGAGGCTCCCACGCCGCCGGTCGCGACGAACAACGGATTCGTCAATGACTTCGCTTATACTCTCGGATGGGAACAGACCGAGGGCTGGTCCATACTGCCCGGCACGGTGGCCAATGACATCATGGGGATCTTCACGCCCGCCATGCTGCCGGTGCTTTCGGGCCTCGCGAGCGGCTATGCCGTCTGCGACCAATGGTTCGGCTCGGTTCCTACCGAGACCCTGCCCAACCGGGCCTTTGCGCTGGCTGCCACTTCGCAGGGTCAGATGACCGACAAGAGCACGACCTGGACATCTCCCACCATATTCAGTCTGCTTACCGCGAGTAACCTCGGTTGGGTGGTTTACGGCTACGATACGCCGCCGCTTACGCAGCAGGATTTCACGGACATCATCAATGCCGATGAAAGTCATTTCGGCCTGTTCACCGACTTCCAGGCGGCCGCCGCTGCGGGCACTCTTCCGCCTTTCACTTTTCTCGAGCCGAGTTGGGGAGCTTCCGGGAACAGCCAGCACCCGAATTACAACGTGGCGCTCGGTGAACAACTGATTCACGACGTCTACTACGCTCTGTACAACGGACCGGCATGGAATAATACGCTGCTGATCGTCACGTACGATGAGCATGGAGGCTGCTACGATCACGTGCCGCCGCCCACCAACGCCGTTCCACCCGATAACACCGTGGGACAGGACAAGTTCGATTTCAAACGCTTTGGACCGCGCGTTCCCACCGTGCTGGTGTCGCCCCTGATCGCGCCAGGTACGGTTTTCCGGGTGGCCGCGGATGCCATGCCGCTCGATCATACGTCGATACTCAAAACCATCGAGACACGCTGGAATCTTCCGTCGCTCACCGCGCGGGATGCCGCCGCGGTCGACGTGGGCGCGGTGCTGACGCTAGCAACGCCGCGCACGGACGATCCGCTTCTGGGCGTGGTTGTTCCCGTCGCGACCGGACCACAACCCGACGAGGAACAGCCTTCGCACTTGCAGCAAGTGCAGGCGGAGCTGGTTTCGCAGCTTCCCGTTCCCGACGCAAAGGGCGGCACGCACCATCTGATGCCCGCGCTCAAAACCAGCAGCGATTACAAGGCTTACATCATCGCCCGCACCAACGCGTGGAAAGCGTCTAGGGGACGCCAGGCGTCCGCGGCGCGCGGGGGCGTAGAATCGTAAGAATGGACCGCCGCTCCGATCCCACGATTGCCGAGACTATAGCTGTCGAGCGGTCGGTCTCGCGCATCTCTTCGTCGTCCATCGCGGAGGAAGGGCGGTTCGTTTCCGGCACGCTGCTGGGGGGCCGGTATCGCATCATAGGGCTGCTGGGCCGCGGCGGCATGGGGGAAGTCTACAGAGCCACCGACCTGGCGCTCGGCCAGTCCGTGGCGTTGAAGTTCCTGCCGGAGGAAGCGGCCCAGAACCAGCGCCTGCTGGAGCGTTTCCACGGGGAAGTGCGCGTGGCCCGGCAGGTCTCGCATCCGAATGTCTGCCGGGTCTATGACATCGGCGAGGCCGAGGGGATGCCGTTCATCTCCATGGAGTACGTGGACGGCGAAGACTTGGCTTCGCTCTTGCTCCGGATCGGGCGCCTGCCCGCCGATAAGGCCATCGAAACAGCGCGCAAGCTTTGCGCCGGGCTTGCCGCCGCGCACGATCGCGGCATCATCCATCGCGATCTTAAGCCGCAAAACATCATGATGAACAAGCGCGGCGACGTCGTGATCATGGACTTCGGCCTGGCCGCCATTGCGGATCAGCTATCGGGCGCGGAGGTGCGTAACGGCACGCCGGCCTACATGGCGCCGGAGCAGCTCAAAGGCTCGGAGGTTACCGGCAAGAGCGACATTTACGCGCTCGGCCTGGTGCTCTACGAGCTGTTCACGGGCAAGCGGCCTTATGCCGGCAACAGCGCGAAGGATCTGTTGCGCCAGGAGGAATCCGCGCAGCTCACCAGCATGACCTCCATCGCCTCGGATATCGATCCGGCTGTGGAGAAGGCAATTCGCCGCTGCCTGGAACCGGATCCAGCCAGGCGGCCGGCGAATGCGCTGTCCATCGCGGCGGCGTTGCCGGGCGGCGATCCTCTGGCGGCCGCTCTGGCAGCCGGGGAGACGCCGTCGCCCGAATTGGTAGCCGCGGCCGGCAAGCAGGAAGGGCTGGCGCGCAAGTATTCGGTTCCGTGTCTGGTGCTGATCGTGGTGTGCCTGTTCGCCACCGTCGGGCTGCGCGCGCGATACGCCGCCGTGATGCATACCGCGCTCGACGATCCGCCGGAAGTGCTGGCGCATCTGGCGCGGGAAGCGGCTTCGTCGTTTGGGTTTGCCAAAAAGCCCGCCGATTCCATCATCTCCCTGGCCGACAACAGAGACTTGCTCGATCACCTCAAGCACCTGCCGCAGCCGCACCACTGGGATGACTGGCTCGCGTCGGAGGCGCCCATAACAGCCACTTATCGGGAGAGCCAGTCTCACTTGGAGGCCGATCCATACGGCGATGTGACACCGGACAATCCCGCGCCCATCCAGCCGGGAATGTTGCATGTCGCGCTCGACGGAGCGGGACGGCTGCGCGATTTCTCGGCGAACCCGTATAAGGATGCTACGCAGTCGCTGGCGCCAGCCGTGCAGCCGGAAGCCGTCTTCCGTGCCGCCGGCCTGGACATGGCGGCGTTCACGGAGGTCCCCCCGAGCTTCGTGCCAGTGACCGCCTCCGATCAGTTGCGTTCTTGGAAAGGGCCGCACCCGAAGATCCCGGGACTGAACTTGACCGTCGATATGGCCTCCTGGAAGGGGCGCGTCACTCAAGCGGCGGTCCGTTTTAACTGGGGGAAGGGATCCGCTGCGGCGCCGGCGCCAGACTCGCTGGCATCCAGGATGCGCGGCATCGTGCTGCTGGGGTTGGGAGTGCTCGGATTCCTCGCCGCGGTGTTGCTCGCGCGGCGCAATTGGCAACTGGGGAGGATCGACCGGAAGGGGGCGCTGCGCATCGGCATCGCGCGATGCCTGCTGGGCCTGGTGGTATGGGTCGGAACGGTACACGCCGTGCCGGATGAGTCGATGATTGTCTTCTTCTTTGCCAACTGCGCGGCGTGGCTGATGTGGGGCGCCAGCCTGGCGCTGATCTACGTGGCGCTCGAGCCATCGGTGCGGGCCCGCTGGCCGCACTCGATCGTAACGTGGAACCGGCTGTTGGCGGGCCGCTGGCTGGATGCGCAGGTAGGCGCGCACATTCTGATCGGCGCGGCCGTGGGATCGGCGGTCTGGGTGGCGGCCGAGTGGATCGGCGATTGGCAGAGTGACGCGCTGGGCACTCTGTCCGGGCTCCACGCCGCATTGGGCACTCGCCAATGGTTGGCGGCAAACGCCGACGAAGTGGCAGGCGCGCTGTTTTTCGGGCTACTGGTGTTCTTCGCCATTTGCGGCCTGCGCGCGATCGTCAGAAAGAATATCCCCGCCGCCATCCTGGCTGCGCTGCTGCTATCGGTGGCCGACAGCTCGCTGCTCACCTCGCCGGACTGGAAGATCGAGCTCGCCATCTATGTCGGCATGTACACCGCGCTGGTATTTGTGCTGCTGCGGTTTGGGCTGGTGGCGACGATAGCGGCCGTGTTCTTCCTCGACACCACCAACAGGATCACGCTAGGCACGGACTGGAAAACCTGGTACGCGCCCTCGGGAGTGGCGACCCTGGTGCTGTTGCTGAGTGTCGCCGTATTTGCGTTTTGGCGTTCGCAGGGCAGGGCTTCAAGCGCTTAGGTACGCTAGGCCTCCCGGCCTGTCCGTCTGCGCATTACAAAATGCTGGCTATATTGTGACTGCAACATCTGAAACGCACTTCAAGGGTAGCGCTGTCGTTCGGGACATCATCCTCGGGATGTCGGACGGCTTGACCGTGCCATTTGCGCTGGCGGCTGGTCTGTCAGGCGCTGTCAGCTCGAGTTTCCTCGTGCTGGTCGCGGGCGTTGCGGAGCTGACCGCCGGCTCCATCTCCATGGGACTGGGAGGATATCTGGCCGCCCGCAGCGATCAGGACCACTACTATGCGGAGCGGGCGCTCGAGCAGAGGCATATCCGCGCGATGCCGGAGGCCGAGCGCATGGAAGTCCGCGAAATTCTGGCGGGCTATGGCGTTCAGGGCGAGGCGCTGGATAACGTGGTCGCTGCCATCACCGGGAATCCAAAGCGCTGGGTGGATTTCATGCTGCGCAACGAGCTCAACATTGAGGCGCCCGACCCGACGCGCGCGCGCAACAGCGCCCTCACCATTGGGGCGTCGTATGTCGCCGGCGGAATTTTGCCTCTGGCTCCCTACGCTTTGGGACTGCGCCTCACGGCAGCTCTCGGGTGGAGTGCCGGGCTGACGCTGATAGCGCTGCTCGTTTTCGGAGCGATGAAGGGACGATTCAGCGGAGTTCACATCGTCAAGTCCGCGCTACAGACGGCTCTGGTAGGCAGTTTGGCGGCCAGCGCCGCATACTTTCTCGCCCGACTGGTGAACAAATTCGGGTAGAGCTCCCGCTAGGCGGTACCCGCTTCGGGAGCCACCCACCGAAGCAGGAAGAAGTGGTGCCCGCAGAGACAGCACCGATAGGGCAGATAGATCCAGTGGAGAGCCTTCTCGAGGATGTTGCGGACGCCTACGCCTCTGAAATCGACAGACGCGCAATGGGGACAGCGAGGAGAGGGCACACCCTACAGTACCGCATTTCAGACCGAGGCGTCCGTTTTTTTGGGGCGACGCGTGGAAGTAGCGCCAAAATCACCGTTCGGAGGCGGCCACCATGAGCTTGCCGTCGTCGCCGCGATCGGGCCGGCTCGCCTTCCTGGCGGCTGCAATCTGTTCCGGTGTCCGGACGTCAGGCTCCGACAGTTTAATCCTCTCCTTTGCGCGGGAAACCTGGCGCTTATGGCGCTTCGCAAGTCTCTTGTCCATATCTTTATAGAATAACACCCGGGAGAATCGGACTAGTGAATCGTGCGCGTCTTCCGGTTCATGTAATCCATGAGTAAGTATTGCCCCAGCGTGTAAGGCGTGGTGAAATACGCCTTACCGCGGCACAGCTCGGTTACTTTCTGCACGAAGTTGACTAAGCCGTAGTCACTGGCCAGCATGAAGGTATTGATTATTATGCCCTGCTTCTTACAGCGATTGACTTCTTCGAGCGTACGGCTGATCACCAGCGGGTCAAGGCCAAACGCGTTTTTGTACATGCGTCCGTCTTCGAGCGTGAGGCAGCTTGGCTTGCCATCGGTAATCATCACTATAT
>Ga0302326_10006703_pt1 | contig 25770 bp, 23 predicted proteins | sample Palsa_T0_3_FD_202264 | JGI IMG/M metagenome (GOLD analysis project Ga0302326, IMG submission 202264) | Peat permafrost microbial communities from Stordalen Mire near Abisko, Sweden - Palsa_T0_3 | ecosystem: Environmental > Terrestrial > Soil > Palsa > Peat permafrost | place: Sweden: Abisko... | reverse complement strand
CGATGCAGTTGCGCTACCTGCAAACGCTAACCGAGATCGGCGCAGAACAAAACTCGACGATCGTGTTTCCGATGCCGATCGACATCATCAAACCTTTCCTCGAACTAATGGAGAAAACCGGCAAACCAGCCAGCGGCAACGGTGCCGTGCTCGTCTCCCCGGATAACGCGCCACATCTGAACGCTTGAGCACGCCTCACGGCGCCTCGAACCGGACAAAGGATCGAACCATGTTGTGGGATGCTTCCGCCCTGATTGGGCAAACCGTCGATGCCACGGATGGCTCCGTGGGGACCGTGAGCGATTTGCTGTTCGACGATGCGAACTGGGCCGTGCGCTGGCTTATTGTCGATACGGGTGCCTGGCTACCGGGCCGTAAGGTCCTGCTGCCGCCGTCAGCGCTGGGAAAGCCCGACAGTGCAGCGCGTCACCTCCCTGCCAAGCTGACAATGCAGCAGATCAAGGACAGCCCAAGCGTCAACACGGATATGCCCGTATCGCGCCAAGCCGAAGCCAGCGTCTATGCTCACTATGGTTGGGCACCCTATTGGACCGGCGGCATGATGCCTTTAGGTAGTGCAATGGCGATGCCATTTGTCGTTCCGATGAATGGAGAGTCGAACCCATCTGATCTGCTGGACGCGGATCATCGTCCGGGCGATCAGCATCTTCGAAGCATAGCGGTCGTCACGGGATACCATATCCACGCCGTCGATGGTGAAATCGGGCATGTCCGCGATTTCCTCGTGGACGACGCGTCATGGCGAATTCGCTATGTCGTCGTCGATACTCAGAATTGGTGGCCTGGGCAGAAGGTCCTCATCTCACCGCGTTCCGTGCTCGAGGTCGATTGGGTCGAAAGGCTGATACGGCTCGACACCCGGCGCCAGAAAATCAAAGACAGTCCTGCGTACGATCCCGCCATCACCGCAGACGGCGCGGACGACGCTCTGTATCTGACCTATTTCGGCGTTCGCTTGGCCCACGCCTGACCCCGGTAGTCGAGATGACGCGCTCTATTTCACCTTCCCAATTGGGCTCCGAATTTAACGAATTCCTCTTTGCGCCTGTCGCGGACGACGGCAAAGGCAGCTCGCTGAGCGTCTTGTCGGCACTGGCCAGACAAAATGTCGATCCGTGGAATGAGGCCGCTGTCTTGGCCGGCTTGCCGAGGGCATCGGCGATCGAGAGGCTGGCCGTCGTCATCGCTGGTCTTCCCGGCGCCCCGGCGGAACTTACGGGTCCCACGACCGTCGCCACGCGCTTGATCGGGCTGCTTCCACGCGTCGTCCGGCCTGGTGTCTCGTCGTTCACTACGTCGCCCCTTGGTGCAACGGGTTCGCCGCCATGGCTTATCTACATCATGATGTTCATGTTGCTCGCTCAGCTCGCTGCGCAGTTTTTTGGGCCCGGCACTCGATCAGTACCCGTTGGAGGTACCCAAGCACTGCATGCTTCAGTCCTTCGACATCAGACGCCACCCCATCCGGTGGGAGGCCAGAATTGACCGCGATTTTGGATCAGGGAACGGCTCTGGCTGAACTAGCCACGAGAGTCAAAAAGGTTACGACCGCGTCCTTGAAATGGACCGCACGGCTTTAACGTTAAGGAGAAGCGAATGATTCACGGTGGCTTGAACGATTGGTACTTCGGTTGGGGATGGTTTCTCTGGCTCGGATTCATTTTTCTGCTGTTTTCCAACTTTGGCACTTGGGGCTACACCTATCGCATACATCGGAAACTCGACGGTCAACCTCGCAAGGAAGCGCGCGATATCCTCAATGAACGGTATGCCCGCGGAGAAATCACGCGGGAGCAATTCGGCGAGTTGAAATCCGACATATCGAGTGCCTGAAGTGTGCGGACCAATTCGGCAATTTAGCTTTACGCCGGCCTTCGAATATGCGCGGGACAATGACCGCCAAGATTCGCCGTTCCAATCTGTGGCCGGACTGCGCTACTCGACCGAAAATGAGATGGCGCGCGCATGAACACGCAAGAACATCATCATGGGAATGCGCCTAAGCCTGCGCGCCGACACGACTGGCGCCGCATCCACCATTCACCGCTGTTCTGGGTCGGCCTTTTTCTGTGTTTGGGCGCAATCGCGATCTACGTCCTGAGCGAAGATCTTTCATGGCGACCGCGCATCCATTGAGGGCCAATGACAGGCATTGTGAAAAGACGGAAAAACGTCATCACGCAGAGCAACCGTCTGTTGGGTGCGCTGGAACCGGAGAGCCGGGCGCGGATCACGCAACATCTTGAGCCCGTTAAGCTCAAGCTCGGGGCGATGGTCTGCGATGCTGGCGGCATTTTAAGGCATGCCTATTTCCCTGAAGGTGCCGTCCTATCGCTCCTAACGGTGCTGGAGAACGGTTCGGCGATCGAGACGGCGAACATCGGACGCGAGGGAGCTTTCGGTCTTTTCGCGGCCATGTATAGCCGCGTGTCGTTCAATCGCTGCATTGTCCAGATGGAAGGGGATATGGTCCGTTGCCCCATCGCTTCATTGCAACTGGAATTCAAGAATAGCGAACATGTGCGCAATCTGTTTGTCAGCTATTCGGAAACGCTCCTCTCGCAAGTCCAACAGACAGTCGCATGCAATGCCTTGCACACCACCGAAGAGCGGATGTGCAGATGGCTTCTTATGATGCACGACCGCGCGGAGGGCGAGGCATTGCCCTACACGCACGAGTTCTTGTCGCATATGCTGGGCGCCAACCGGAAATCCGTGACGCTTGCCGCCCAATCACTCCAGAATGCCGGCCTAATCAGCTATCACCGAGGCAAGATTGTCGTTCTTGACCGGCGCGGCCTCGAAGGGGCGTCGTGTGAATGTTACGCTGTCGTGAAGGAGCGCTTTGACGCCTTCCTGTCGCCGCCGGAAACGGCCGTGCAGGATGACGCAAAGGGACGACGCAAAAGATGAACTGCTTGGCTCCGGCAATATAGTCGTAACGTTTCCTGGGGCGTGACTCGCTACGAGTTAAGGGAGCGATCTCTCGACCAGCGTCTTTCAAGAATTGGCACGATTGGCAGGCCGCAAATCGGAGCCCACGCTTCACGAGAAATGTACGAACCTCAAACTACTGAATTGTTTGGTCTAAACAACCGTCTGGACCTTGTTCGGCGCGGGTCGTCCAGACGCTGGCCATCTGCAGGAAATGAACCTCCAATGCCCGATTTTGTACGTCGCGCGCCAATTGGGTGCAGTCTGACGCTTGGCGGAGACACTGAAGTTCGTACTTTCGCGCCCGATCACGAACTTCGCTGGCCAATTGTTGGCAATTTGCGGCCTCCCGCAAGCAATCGAGTCTTGTGTTTGGTGATATGTCCGACACAGCACACAGCCTTTCAACAACCGTTGGGCTATTGTCGCACTGAGCCACAGCCTTGTCGGTGGCCTGTACCACAAAACTCGGCAAAGAATTGACCGTGCGGGCTGCGTAGTCGATCGAGCGAGGGTAGGACCCTCCGACTGCTGCAGTCGGGAGAGAGGCATTGCTGTTAAAGTACAGAAATTCGGGAGCAGTAAGCCTCCATTCTATATGTTAAGTCGCGAACAGTTGGTCGACGAGTGCCCTTGCTTCCTCGATCACGACGCGCTGGTCGGGTCCTTTCGGAACTATGACTTCATGTAACGGCGAGCTCGGTCGATAAACCAAAGCTTCCCAGCTGTGCTCTCGGCGCATGATGTCGATACGCCAACCTTTATAGTGAATTTCATCGCCCATTGTTTCGGCATCTCCTGACTTTTCGCTGACGCTCCGTGTTTGGAATTAAGGTAGCCACAATCGACTGTCGGGTTTGGCGTCGTGATGGTTCTGCTATTTTACCGACTCTTTCAAACGCATATGCATCGGGGCCGTAGTCGCATCGCGATCAGGACAGCTGCAATTGCGGTTAGGGATCGCACGCATCAATCTTTGCTTGAGCGCCATAGCATCCCACCACGCATTGTGTTCCACCGCGCCCGCCAGGTCCGTCGGATAGGAGGTGACCCGATGCATTTCAAAACGAAGGCGCGTGATAGGGACCATGACGTCGGGTTCCAGCATGAGGGCCTGACAAAACAATCTCAAATCTTCGGGCCAGTCCGCGATAATCTGCGGATCGTCATCGCCGTGCAGAAACACCTCAATTGCATACGCTCCGTCTTTTTGGCTTACATGTCGAACCACGACGCTCGGCGGCACCGACAGTAGATTGGGTTGGACCCTATCGCGCACAAATGTGTCGATTAAATTCGGCACACCATAGACGAGATATAGGCTGGGACCGTCCTCATGCACCAGGCCGAGCGAAATCAGCGAGCCGCCGAAGCCATTAAATTCAGTATCAAGAAAATATCGCAGCGACTTGCCTCTCTTCACCGTTAGTGGTTTGCGGCCCCCAATAGAGAGCCCGCAGCCAAACTCTTGCTGAACCTAGTCGGCAAGCCATCGCAACGCATCGGTCTCATGAGCTTTGTCGAAGACCTTCACCCCAGGATGCAAGAACACTCGGACCGCGCCGACAAACCAGTGTTGCCATTCATGCTGCGCAATGACCGCAATTCTTTCCACATGCTGCTGATGCGTTTTCACAAACATCATGTGCTTTTCGACCGCTGTTGCGTCAGCCCAGCCGTCCAATTCTGAGGCGTCAATAAGAAGTCTGATCGTTTGTTGCTTCTCAATTAGAGAATCAACGGCCGGCGCCAACTCAATAAAGTCGTCCGATCGAAGCGTCTTTGGGGCAATGATCTTCAATATGTTTGGAGCAAGATGTTCTGTCTTGATCATGGCGCGCCTACTCTTTCGAAAATTGGTGGCCGGATGGCATTAGGCCAGCAAGGACACCGGGATGACACTGACGGCGGGTCGAGGAAGCAACCGCGTCATCCGCCCTTGGCCGTCCGGCTTGACGCTGCACTGATATTTCCTCCTGCGAGCCGGCGCTTGCATTGACTTACGCGGCGCTGATCCAGCGTCGAGCTTCCACCATGTCCACGAGGGAAAAAACGCGCACCTTGCCGGGCATTAGGAAACCAAAGGCTTTGACGGCAACACCGATCCACTCCACGTCTGTAACGACGGCAATGCGCTCCCAGCGCGGCAGGTGTTCCATTCCTATCGAGAAATCTTCCCACATCGCACCGGCGTCGATACCGGCAAAATCGCGCCCGATCTGGTAATAGAGCCGGATGTTTTCGTTACCTTTCAGCGCTTGCTCGACAGCGGGAACGAGAACTTTGTCATAGTCGCTCCGTGTCACCTGATCGCTACACGCGACGGCGACGATGTTTTTAGGAAAGCCGTCTAAAAACTTTATCATTCGCGGTCCTCCGTTACGCCGTGATCGCAATCAGTTGAGGGACAGAGTGACGAAATCGGTTGCGCACTCCGTGACCAGCCCGGGATCTCGTTCGTGTCCGGGCCCAGCACCCGACAATGGGCCTCGCTACGCGACCAGTCCTCTGGCTATCGACCGACTTTATGTTCGGCGGTATCCGGCGACTGTTCCAGATTGCTCACTTTGCGGCAGATCCCACGGGGGGGGCAATGTGTGTGCCGTTATATCAGACGTCGTTCACTGTACGCGGCGGTGCAGCGCAGCGATTGATTTTGCTCCGAAATCAAAGACGGAACCTAGCCGGCAGCAGCGCGACAGCAACCATCTAGCCAGCCGCCAGTGAAGCCGGCGCGCCGCAACCCTCTAATCACGTAGGGTGAGCTTCGCATCAACCGCCACGGCAATCCGCTTCGATAGTTCTCTATCATCAGCACAATCGGGCCTTGATTGAGTCCGAACTGCCATGGCGACACCCAGCCGAAAGGGTTCTCGGATCTGTCAGGATGGGTTGGATTGAACGTCGCCTTGAAACCAAGGCGATCCTTGGTCTTTAGGTTGAGGTGGTTGATGAAATAGTCGAGCGTAGGCAAGACAATTTCAGGCGCGAATGGCAGAGACGCGACCAGCGCCCAGGGCGCGAGTGTGCCATCATCGGGCCCCTCGGGCACGCCGCGCGCCAGATAATCGAAGAAGTGCCGCTTCCGGCCCGCGATTTTGATGGTGCTGGGCCCGGGGCCGTCGCTCGCAGTGATCCCCCAGCAGGTTTCGCTGTAGTCGCTGAAGCCGTGAGGATTATCGATCACATAGCGCTGCTGGACATAGGTCGCGCGACGGCTGTTCTCGAAATAGTCACTGCCTTTGCCGCGCATGTACGCGTCGCGCAGTCCTCGCATATCGAACCAGAGATGCGAGATCTGGTGAGTAAACAGAGGGGCGGCATATAACAGGTCATGCCCGTAGATGTGCCGCCGTTGGTAGGTCGACGTCCATGCGGCATAGCTCTCGATCGGCAGCGGAAACGTCGGCGAGCCCAATCCGAGGAGATACAGAAACATCGCCTCGTCGTATCCTTGCCAGCGATAGGTGAGGAAATAACTCTCTGGCTTCCAGCCTTGGCTGACGGCCTGTCCGCCGTTTTGCGCCCATTGCCAGTCGGCGCGCCGGTAGAGCTTGTCGGCGAGCGCGCGGATTTCATGCTCGTCGTCGGTGTCGCCGAGGAAATACGCCGCCGCGGTCAACATTCCTGCGAGCAGAAACGCTGTGTCGATGGTGGACAGTTCGCATTCCCAGACGCGCCTTCCGCTTTTCATGTCCAGAAAGTGGTAGTAAAATCCCTTGTAACCTGTGGCGTCGGCTTGGATGCCCTGAACGCTGTCATTGAAAAAGCGGAGCGTCGTGAGGATTCGCCGCACGGCCTCTGCCCGGTCCATGAACTTGCGCTCGACGCCGACGGGATACACCGACAAGGCAAGCCCGACAGCGGCGATGCTGGCCGGCGCACCCGGCTGGGTCTTGTCGGCGATCAGGCCGTTGTGCGGACTCGCTTCCCTGACGAAATACTCGAAAGTCTCGCGCTGTAGGGTATCGAATTCAGCGGGGCCGATCGGTAGATCACTCACGCGGGTAGCGCTCGACGCGGATCAATGACTTCCTTGCGATGGCCTGGTGTCTTCATGGCCTCACCGCGGTGTCAACTCCACGGTGATGGCAGCAATGGCATGCGCGGGCATCGTCACTTCCAAATGGAGCGTGTCGCCCTGGTGCTTCCAGACCAGGGGCTCGCGCACGATCTGCGATGCGACGCACATTTGCTCGACTTCTCTTGGTTTGGGAAGCGCTGGGCTCCCCATCTCGATCCAGAGCTTCTTGGCATTCGCGTGATCGTCGTCGATCCGCTCGATATAGACGTCTCGCGGCGAGAGCAATCCCGTCAAGTCAATGTCCACCGACTGGTTCTGAATCGGATGCTGCGGCAACGTGTGGTTCGTTAGAAGGATAGTGACTGCGTTGCCGCCGCGCACCGCCCAGACGTCGACGGTGTCGTGCGCACCGGAGACATGCAAGGCTTCGGTGCCCAGCCGATGCAGTAGCTCGAAGGCGCGAAAGGATGGCTTCGGAACACCCTGCAGCGTGAGCAGCCCGAAACCGCCCTGGAAGGCGGTCGCCGGCATGTAATTCTCTTCAAAAATGTCGGTGAAGGTCCAGAAACTGTAGCCTTGAACAAGCCCAGTGGCCTCCATCATGGTCTTGACGATGACTGCCGCGGTGTAGGGCTCGTCGTGCAGGTGATCGCGCGGATCGGACGACGAGCTCCATTCCGTGTAGTAGACAGGCCTGCCGCGCGCCTTGCTATGTGTTTGCTGCGCCCATTCGCGCAGGATGCTCCGCCGGCTGTGGGCCAGTTCCGTCTCGGTATCTTCGCCGATCGAGCCCAGCGCGTCAGTGGGGTAATGGTGCGTGCTGACGAAGTCGAGCGGCACGCTGTTCTGGTCGCAGAAGTCGACGAACTCGGTGATCCATTCGTTGTTTGCGGTCGCTGGGCCGCCGACCTGGAGCCGCGTGTCCACGTCCTTGAGCGCCAGCGCCGTGCTGCGATACAGATCAAAGTATTCGGCCTGCGTTCCGGTCCAGAACGCTGGCAGGTTCGGCTCGTTCCAAACTTCGAAGAACCAGCTGCCGACCTCATCGATGCCGTAGCGCTCGACCCAGTGCGTCGCCAGCTTGGACACGAGCGTCGCCCATTGCGCATAATCTTTCGGCGGCGTGACGTTGGCGCCGTAATGGAAGACGGTCTTGTTCCCAGTCGCCAAGGTCGTTGGCATGAAGCTCAGTTCCACGAAGGGCTTCATCCCGATCGAAAGGAGGAAGTCGCATATCTGATCGGCGTTGAAGAATGAGTAGAGAAACGCGTTCTTCTCATTCATAAGCGTTCCCATTTGATCACACAGCAGTCCGTGAAAGCGGGTGTGACGAAAACCGAGCTGCGCGCGACACTCGCGCAACTGTTGTTGCCAGTCGCCGCGCAGCGCCAGGGGCGCGTGGCCGCTGCCTACGGTATGCTCCCAAAAATGGGGCAATGCGGTGGCCTCGTCCCACAGATTGCACGAGAATTGCAGATGCTTCATGCGATCGGCCTCTTGTTTTCACAGTTGTCGCGGAGTTTTCCCGGACCGCCAATGCGCTTCGATCTGCTCGAGGCTTTTGCCCTTCGTTTCCGGCACCAGCAGATAGAAGAAAATCCAGGCGCCAATCGCGACGAGGCCGTACAGCCAGAACGTGCCGGCATGCCCCAGGGCCGCGACCAGCGTCAGGAAGCTCACGGCCACCAGCAGGTTCATGGCCCAATTGGTCACGGTGACGACGCTCATGGCGACGCCGCGGTTTTTGAGGGGATAGATTTCCGAGATCAGCAGCCAAAAGATGGGCCCGAGCCCGAAGGCGAAGCACGCCACGTAGATCAGCAGGCCGCCGATGGCCACCTCGCTCTTGAAGCTCGCCAGCCGCGGAAACTCGAACGCCGCGCCCAGGACGCCCAAGCCGACGATCTGGCCGGCCACCCCGGTCAATAGCAGAGGACGCCGGCCAATCCGGTCGAGCAGGAAGATGGCCAGCACGTGGAAGCACCACATGACCGCGACCAATCCCGCACCCGCCAGAATGGCTGGGCCGGTTGCGCTTATGCCAGCGAACTTGAAGATAGTCGGGGCATAGTAGATGACCGTGTTGATGCCAGTGATCTGCTGAAACGTTGCCAGACCGAGGCCGACAATCATGGGCATTCGCAGCGATGGCTGGAACAGCCCCGCTATCCCGCCCTTGCCCTGCTCGGCCATGCTCTGCTGGATATCCTTGATCTCCTGGCCGACGTCCGATGTCGTCCGCGCGCGCCGCAGAATCTGTCGCGCCTGATCGATCTTCGACTTGCTGAGCAGCCAGCGCGGGCTGTCGGGCAGCCACCACATGCCGACGACCAAGCCGATCGAGGGCAACGCCGCGAGGCCGAACATGTAGCGCCATCCGTGGCTCGCAGAAAGCGCGTAATCGATCAGATAGGCGACGACGATCCCGGTTGTGATGGCCAGCATGTTAACGGCCACCAGTGAGCCGCGGACCTTCGCCGGCACGAGCTCGGCGATGTACATGGGCGAGATGAACGAGGCGATGCCGATGCCGATGCCGCTCGCTACCCGGGCGCCGATCAGCCAGCCGACCGTCGGTGCGAAAGCCGTGCCGATCGCGCTCAAAGTGAAGACGATACCGGCAAGGATGATCATCCAGCGACGCCCGAATCGGCCAGTCAATGCGCCGCCGGCGCCTGCTCCAAGTACGGCGCCTATCAGGACCGCGCTGACGACGAGTTCTTCCATCGTCGGCGAGAGCGAGAACTCGACCTTGACAAACAAGATGGCGCCCGAAATGACGCCCGTGTCATAGCCGAAGAGCAGACCGCCTAGAGCCGCGATGGCGACAGCGGTGTAGACGAACCTGTTGACTACCGTAGGAGCGCCAGCCGGCGCGGCCGGCTTCACTTCAGGATTTGCGCGTTCCTTAGCCAACACCCGATAGTCCTTCGCTCTCCGCAACGACAAGAGGCGTGCAAGCCACGCGAGACCGCGACATCTGCGTCAGAATCTCGAACTGCAGATTTGCCGGCGGTTAGGCAAACAGCACCATGAAGCGCGGACCGCGATCGAGGTCGCCACAATCGAAGCGAAAGCTTCCGCCAATCTGCCGCACGAAGGATCCGATTATCTTCATTCCCAACCCCTTGCTGGCCGCCGGATCATACTCTGATGGCAGCGGAAGCCCCTCGTTGGAAACGGAGAGAATGTGGCCATCGGCAGGGTTGGTCTGCAGCTCGACGACGATCTTTCCCATACCGTGTTTGACCGCGTTTGTGATCAGTTCATTGACAATGAACCCTAGAGGAATGGCCGTCGCGGCGGGCAGTGTCATTTCCACCCCCTCAACAAAAATCTGATTTTGCATTGTCTCGTCGGTCGCAATGACACTGGTGAAGTCCGCACAGAGCTCCTCCAGATATTCTTTGAACGCGACAGTTTCGGCACCATCGCTGGAATGGAGTTGGCGGTGGACGCGTTCGATCGATGCTACCCGTTTGGCTGCGGCAGACAGTTGGCGGTTAACATCTGGATTCGCTGATGCTCGGCTTTGAAGGGAAAGCAGGCTTGCAACCATTTGCAGGCCGTTCAGCAGCCGGTGGACCATCTCGTTACGCAAAATCTCCTGCTGCTCGAGTATCGTTTCTTTCTCGCCAAGGAGAACCGCTTCGCGCGCTAATGCATCGCGCAAAGTGTCGACTAGACGTGCGTACCGAACCCGGTCGTTTTCAACGCTCGCGATTGTTCTGTCGGAGAGCGCATGGGCCATTTTGCGGGGAAACGGAACAAAGCGTGCTGGCGAAGTTATATTGAACATTACGGTAGCCCTAGAGCTCGCCTCGCAATTCCAACCCGCTCGGCTCGACCACCGAACTTTAGGGTCGGTCGCATCTGGCGACTGTTCTATATTGCTCATGCCCGCCAGCGGCCTGAAGCAGAAACTGGCCGGTTTGCACAACTACCGCTCGGGCAGCGAACGACCGCACACGGAATTGATGTGAATAGATTCAATAGGTCAACACATTGATTGCTGCTTCTGAGCGTGGGTGTCGACAATCGCAAAGTCGTTCGAATGCCATCACATTAACCGCCGTCGGCAAACGGCAGTAGCTGCCAAGGTCTTGCGCTAACTCAAGAAACTTTGCGGAACTGCTTTACCTTTGCACCGTTTCGAAGGTGGTCGAGATAGTCTGCCCACCAGGGCATCATTCTAACGCGCTCTTCCCAAAACGAGCCGCGGGAATAAGCCCGGCGGACATCGTTGGATTCAACGTGTGCCAATTGGCGTTCGATAGCATCCGGGTGCCACTTTCCGGATTCGTTGAGCAGGGTAGAGGCGCTCGCCCGAAAGCCATGGGATGTCATCTCGTCCTGCCCGTATCCCATCCTGCGTAATGCGGTATTCAGGGTGTTCTCGGAAATCGGTTTCGCAGCTCCGTGAAAGCTGGGAAACAGCAGCTTGCGATGACCTGTGATCTTGCGTAGATCCTCCAGTATCGCGATCGCTTGGGACGCCAAAAATACGCGATGTTCGCGCCGCATTTTGGTCTTTTCGGCAGGTATGGTCCAAATCGATTTGTCGAAATCGAACTCGGTCCATTCCGCAAAGCGCAATTCGCCTGGTCTGGGAAATAGAAGCGCCATCAGTTTAAGCCCGGCAATGGTTGTCGGTTGTCCGTCGAAACCATCAATGGCGCGCAGCAAGCCGCCGAATTTCTCCGGTTCGGTGATTGCAGCCCGGGGCGTGACCTTCGGGGGCGTGATTGCTCCCCGCAGAACGGGCGTTGGATCGAATTCCGCGCGCGAAGTAGCCACCGCGTAGCGGCAGACCTGTCCGATCGTCGATTTCAATCGGCGCGCGGTTTCGTAATTTCCCTTGAATTCGATTTCCTGGACAACCTTGAGTACATCGACGGGCCGAATCTCTGAGACTCGTTTCGAGCCGAGCATCGGATACGCGAAGTCCAACAGCCATTCCTTCTTCACCATCGTCGGTCCAGCCAAATTGTCTCGCCGGCACTTGGCAATGAATTCGAGCGCTATCTCCCTGAAGGTGTCGCCGGGTAGCGGCGCAGTCACTTCGGCGAGGCGTTTCTCCGCAGCCGGATCGACGCCCGACCGGATTTTCACCTTTACTTCGTCGCGTTTGGTCCGGGCATCGAGAAGGGACACTTGGGGATAGGGGCCGAGTGCCATCTGCGCCTGCTTCCCCTCGAACTGATAGATCAGCTGCCAGAGGCGAGAGCCGTTGGGCTGTACCCAGAGCTGGAGACCGCCACCGTCGGAGAGTTTTTGCCGAACCTTGCCAGGCTTTGTGCCCCGACATTTCACATCGGTTAGAGCCATTTCCGCGACCTCACATGCAAAGCAGAAGTTCGTACCCAGAGGGTGTTTTCGGACCCTCCGAATACCCAGAAAATACCCAGAAATTTGATGGGTAGCCCAGAGCGACGGCGAACGATGGCGAACGCCAAAGTCGCTATTTCGTTGGGTTTTACGGGGTCTGCGGTCTTTCGCGAACGGCGGCGAAAGAACAAATGGTGCCCAGAAGAGGACTCGAACCTCCACACCTTGCAGTACTAGTACCTGAAACTAGCGCGTCTACCAATTCCGCCATCTGGGCCCTTGGGGCGCGGATGTTTAGGAGCGGCCGGGCGGCCTGTCAACGCGAATGGCCGGGCATTGCCGGTCCTGCGAAATTGCGCGGGATTTCCGGGCGGCCGGTGTCCATAATGCGCGAGTCGCCAGGGAGGGATCTGTCATGCTGGTCGTCACCACCGAGCGGGTCGCGGGATACACGACCCGGGAAACATTGGGGCAGTGCTTCGGCGTCGTGGTCCGCTCGCGCGGCCTGGGCGGCAACATCATGGCCAGCCTGCGCTCGATCGTGGGCGGCGAAATCCATGAATACACGCAGCTGCTCGAAGAAGCGCGGCGCCACGCGGTGGATCGCCTCGTCGCAAACGCCACCGTGATGGGCGCGAATGCCGTCATCATGATGCGCTTCGATTCCGCGGAGATCGGCCAGACCATGAGCGAGATCGTGGCCTATGGCACGGCCGTCGTGATCGTACCGGATGCCAATGCTGCGTAGCGTCGTCCTGGCTATCGGCATCGTCTGCCTCGTCGTGGGCGTGTTCGGATTCGCGATCGGCCATTTTCCGCCGGCATTCATGTTCCTCTTCTGGGGCGCGATTCTGGTTCTGGGCGTCATCTATGAGCGCTTCCGCTACAAGCCGCTGGCGCAAAATGTGCCGGGTCCCGGCTGGGAGAAAACGCCGGAGCGTTTCGTCGACGATGAAACCGGCAAGACGGTCACCGTCTATGTCCGGCCCGAGACCGGCGAACGCCAATATGTAGAAGAATAGCGGCGGCGAATCGCGCGCTTTCGCCTGCGTCGCGTTCCCACTAAGAATGGCCTGAACGAATACATTCCGAGGCCCTTGTTCCATGTCGTCGCTGGTGACCGTTTTCGGCGGATCGGGTTTTGTCGGCCGCTATGCCGTGCGCGCGCTTGCCGGGGCCGGCCATCGCATTCGCGTCGGCGTGCGCCGGCCCAATCTGGGCAATTATCTCGTCCCCATGGGCGCCGTGGGCCAGATCCAGCTCGTGAAGGCGGATGTGACGGATGAGGCGTCCGTCGCGGCGGCGCTCAAGGGCGCCACGGCCGTCGTCAATCTGGTGGGCGTGCTTTACGAAAGCGGCCACCAGCGTTTTCAGACGATCCATGCCGATGCGGCGGCGGCTATTGCGAGCGCGGCCAAAGCTGCGAGTGTCGAGACATTTGTCCATGTTTCCGCGGCCGGCGCGGCCGAAGATTCCGAGTCCAGCTATGCGCGGACGAAGGCGGAAGGCGAACGGCGCGTGCGCGAGGCGTTTCCGGCGGCGACCATATTGCGGCCATCGCTCGTATTCGGGCCGGAGGACAATTTCTTCAACCGCTTCGCGGCGCTGGCGCGGCTGTTTCCAGTGTTGCCGCTGATCGGCGGCGGCCACACGCGGTTTCAGCCGGCCTATGTCGGCGATGTCGCCGAAGCGATCGCGTTCTGCCTGGTGAACAACGCCACGGCGGGCAAGACCTATGAACTCGGCGGCCCGCACGTCTACACATTCCGGCAATTGCTGGAGCTCATCCTCGTCGAAACCAACCGGCGCCGCTGGCTGGTGCCGCTACCCTTCCCGCTGGCGATGCTCAAGGCCCATGTGCTGCAGCTGTTGCCCAATCCGCTTCTGACCTGCGACCAGGTGCGATTGCTCAGGCACGACAGCGTCGTTGCGGCGGACGCGCTCACCTTCGCGGATCTCGGAATCGAACCCGATTCCGTCGAGGCGATCGTGCCGGCCTATCTGTGGCGGTTCCGCCGCGGCGGCCAGTTCGACGCCAATCCCCGCGTGCGGCTCAGTGCATTGCCATAAAACCGATCAGCGCCAGCCCCGCGACAATGCGATACCAGCCGAAGGGCTTGAGGCCGTAGCGGCCGATAAAGGCTATGAAGCCCTTCACCACGACGAACGCGACAAGGAATGACACGACAAAGCCCACGGCGATGAGCCATTCGTCGTGTTGCGAAAGTTGCGCGCCTTCCTTGTAAAGCTCGAAGACCGTCGCGCCGAGCATGGTAGGGACGGCCAGGAAGAAGGTGAACTCGGCCGCCGCCTTGCGCTCCACGCCGAGGAGTTCGCCGCCCAGGATCGTGGCGCCCGAGCGCGACACGCCGGGCAGCAATGCGAGGCACTGACAGAAACCGATCTGCAGGCATTTGAGCAGCGGCAGTCGGTCGCTCTCGCGCCAGCGCGGCGTGGGCGCCAGGCGTTCGAGGAGCAGGATCAGCACGCCGCCCACGATCCACGCCGTGGCGATCACGGGCAAAGCGGTTCTGGGGCTGAGCAGCACGTTGTTGATGAGCTTGATGAGCGTGGCGCCCAGTATGGCCGCGGGAATGAACGCGATGACGACGCCCGCGGCGAACTGGCGGGCTTTGGGATCGCTTGGCAATCCCACCACGACATCCCACAGCTTCCGCCAATAGACCGCGACGACCGACAGGATGGCACCCAGCTGGATCACGATGGTGAAGGCGTGCCAGCGATTGTCGTCGAGCTCGAGCAGCCGCTCGGCGACCAGGAGGTGACCGGTCGAGGAAACCGGAATGAATTCCGTCAACCCTTCGACGATGCCCAGAATGATAGCCTGCCAAATATCGTGCATGCGCCCGCGAATCCCTTTCGACCCACTCAAGCCCTAGCATAATCGCCCGTTTCGGCGCAGAAATTTCATGTAAGTCAATAATATTGTCTTATTACGAGTCGTCCGCTCCGCCACCGCAAGACAAAGTAGCAGAACAATAACATATTAGTCAGTATTAGTGTCCTAAGCGTCGTTTTCCGCTCGCTTCCGGGAAAAAAATCCAATATCAGCGTCACAGGAGTAATGACCTTGCGCGGGAGCCGCCATGGCGGAGCGAATGTTACGCTTTGTGTCGCTGGACCAGGAGCTGCCCGAAAAGCGCCCCTCGGAGGCTCGCGCCGGCGATTTCCACGAAATCTATGCCGGCTACCTGGCGGAAAAAGCCGCTATGCAGGCGTCGCGCTGTTCGCAGTGCGGCGTTCCTTTCTGCCAGGTGCATTGCCCGCTGCACAACAACATCCCCGACTGGCTGAAGCTCACGGCGGAAGGCCGGCTGGAAGAGGCCTACGAACTGTCGCAGGCCACCAACAACATGCCGGAAATCTGCGGGCGCATCTGCCCGCAGGACCGGCTCTGCGAAGGCAATTGCGTCATCGAGCAATCCGGGCACGGCACGGTGACGATCGGCGCGGTAGAGAAATATCTGTCCGAGACCGCCTGGCGCGAAGGCTGGGTGAAGCCGCTCAAGCCGCGCCGCCTGCGCCGCCAGCATGTCGCGGTGGTGGGTGCGGGTCCCGCCGGGCTCGCGGGCGCGGAGGAACTGCGCCGCAAGGGCTACAAGGTGACCGTATATGACCGGCACGATCGCGCCGGCGGTCTTTTGATCTACGGCATCCCGAATTTCAAGCTCGAGAAAGAGGTCGTGACGCGCCGCGTAAACCGCCTGGCGGAAGGCGGCATCGCCTTCCAGCTCAATTTCGAACTGGGTCGCGACACCACGCTGCAGGAACTGCGCGCGGATCACGACGCGGTTCTGCTGGCGACCGGCACGTATCTGCCGCGGGGGATTGAGGCGCCGGGCGTCGGGCTCGAACGCATCGTGGCAGCGCTCGACTATCTCATCGCCTCCAACCGCAAAGGCCTGGGCGACCGCGTACCCGATTTCGACTCCGGCGCGCTCGACGCGAACGGTAAGCATGTCGCCGTGATCGGCGGCGGCGACACAGCGATGGACTGCGTGCGCACCGCGATGCGCCAGGGTGCGAAATCGGTGAGCTGCCTCTATCGTCGCGATCGCGACAACATGCCGGGCTCGTTGCGCGAAGTAGCGAACGCTGAGGAAGAAGGTATCGTGTTCCAGTGGCTCACGCTGCCGAAGGCTTTTCTGGGAATGGAAAAAGTCGAAGGCGTGCGTATCGCGCGAATGCGACTGGGTGTGCCCGACCCCACGGGACGCAAGACGCCGGAAGAAATCGATGGTGCGGATTTCACGCTCGGAGCCGATCTTGTCATCAAGGCGCTCGGCTTCGATCCGGAAGATTTGCCGAGACTGTTCCGCGCGCCGGACCTCGCCGTGTCGCGCTGGGGCACACTCGACATTGACCGGTCGTCGATGACGAATCTGGATGGCGTCTTCGCGGCAGGCGACGTGGTGCGCGGCGCGTCGCTGGTCGTCTGGGCAATCCGTGACGGCCGCGATGCGGCAGCTTCCATCCATACCTATCTGGAAGCCCGGGCGGACGCGGCCATGCACGAGGCGGCGGAGTGACGGCGATGGCACCAAGTCCGAATGAAAGACAGCTGGCCGAAGCCGAAATCGCCCGTTTTCTCGCCAATGCGCAGAAGCTTGAGGCGGCGCATGCCTATTCGCCAGAGCAGGAACACGATGCTTGCGGCGTGGGCCTCATAGCCGCGCTTGACGGCAGGCCGCGCCGCGAAGTGGTGACGCGCGCGATCGAGGCCCTCAAATCGGTCTGGCACAGGGGCGCCGTCGACGCGGACGGCAAGACGGGCGACGGCGCGGGCATTCATCTGCAGGTGCCACAGGATTTCTTCCGCATCCAGGTCGAGAACACCGGCCATAAATTGCGCTCGGGCCGCATCGCGGTCGGCCAGATATTCCTTCCGAGGACGGACTATGTCGCGCAGGAGACCTGCCGCACCATCGTCGAATCCGAGATTCTCAATTTCGGTTTCTACATCTATGGCTGGCGACAGGTTCCGGTGGACATCTCCATCATCGGTGAAAAAGCGAATGCGACGCGGCCCGAGATCGAACAGATCATGTTCGATGTGGGCGATGCGCTCGATCTCGAAGCGCTGGATCGCAGGCTCTATCTTTGTCGCCGCCGCATCGAGAAGGGCGTGCGCGCGGCCGCGATTCCCGATTTCTATGTTTGTTCGCTGTCGTCGCGCTCGCTGATCTACAAGGGCATGTTCCTCGCCGAGCAGCTCTCGAATTTTTATCCCGACCTCAAGGACGAGCGCTTCATTTCCGCGTTTGCAATCTTCCACCAGCGCTATTCGACGAACACCTTCCCCACCTGGCGGCTCGCGCAACCCTTTCGCATGCTCGCACACAACGGCGAGATCAACACGCTGAAGGGCAACATCAACTGGATGAAGAATCACGAATTCAAGATGGCGTCGCAGCTGTTCGGCGAGCATGGCGACGACATCAAGCCCATCATCCAGCCCGGCAGTTCGGATTCCGCCGCGCTTGACGCCGTGTTTGAAGTGCTCGCCCGCGCAGGCCGTTCGGCGCCGCTGGCCAAGACGCTGCTCGTACCCGAAGCCTGGTCGAACAAGGCCTCGACGATGCCGGATTCGCATCGCGCGCTTTATGCCTATGCGAACGCGGTAATGGAGCCGTGGGACGGTCCCGCGGCGCTGGCGGCGACGGACGGCCGCTGGGTGATCGCAGGCATGGACCGCAATGGGCTGCGCCCGCAGCGCTACGCCGTAACGAAAGACGGTTTCCTGTTCGTGGGTTCGGAAACGGGAATGGTCGCGCTTGACGAGGCGCTGGTCGAACGCAAGGGCCGCGTCGGTCCGGGCCAGATGATTGCGATCGATCTCGACGAGGGCCGCTTTTACGAAGACCGCGCCATCAAGGACAAGCTCGCCGCAGAATATCCGTATGAGGAGTGGACGAAGAACATCGTCGAGCTTGAGCCCATCATCGGCCCGGGACCCGAGCCTCGCCTGTATCAGAAGGAATCGCTGCGCCGCCGCCAGATGGCGGCGGGCTACACGATCGAAGACCTCGAACTGATCCTGCACCCCATGGTCGAGGACGGCAAGGAACCGGTGGGTTCGATGGGCGACGACACGCCGCTCGCCGTGCTCTCGGAGCGCTACCGCCCGCTTTCGCATTATTTCCGGCAGAATTTCAGCCAGGTGACGAACCCTCCGATCGATTCGCTGCGCGAAGGCCGCGTGATGAGTCTCAAGACGCGCTTTCGCAATCTGGGCAATGTGCTCGAACAGGACGAAAAGCAGACGGAAGTGTTCGTGCTCGAGAGCCCCGTGATTTCCACGGGCATGTATGCGCGCATGAAGGAGCATCTCGAAGGCCGCTTCTACGAGATCGATTGCGTGTTCCCCTTGCGCAACGGCAAACCGCATGAAGGCGCGCTGCGCGGCGCCATCGAGCGCGTCCGCACCGAGGCCGAAGACGCGGTGCGGCAGGGCTATAATCACCTCATCCTGACCGACGAGCGCATCAGTCGCGAGCTGGCGGCAATGCCGATGATCCTGGCGACGGGCGCGGTGCACAGCCATCTCGTGCGCCAGGGCCTGCGAACCTACACCTCCATCAATGTGCGCTCGGCGGAATGCGTCGACACGCATTATTTCGCCGTGCTGATCGGCGTCGGCGCCACCACGGTCAACGCCTATCTCGCCCAGGAGTGCATCGCGGAGAGGCACGCGCGCGGCTTGTTCGGAAAGATCGCGCAGGGCGAATGCGTGAAGCGCTATCTGGATTCGGTGAGCGCGGGCCTGCTCAAGATCATCTCGAAAATGGGCATCTCCGTGATCTCTTCCTATCGCGGCGCCTATCTGTTCGAAGCGGTCGGCCTGTCGCGCTCGATGGTGGCGGATATTTTCCCGGGCATGTCGAGCCGCATCTCCGGCATCGGCTATGACGGCATCTCGGCGAAGATCGCCCGCCGGCATGTGCGCGCCTTCGACGAGGATTTCGCGGTGCTGCCGATCGGAGGATTCTACAAGGCGCGGTCCGGCGGCGAAACCCATGCCCATGGCGCGGCCATCATCCATCTGCTGCAGCATGCGGTGAACAACGATTCCTACACGACGTTCAAAAAATATTCGGAAGCCGTCTGGGCGCTGCCGCCGGTGTCGCTGCGTCATCTGATGAATTTCCGTCCGGGCGGCGAGAAGATCGCGATCGACGATGTCGAATCGGTGACGGAAATCCGCAAACGCTTCGTCACGCCCGGCATGTCGCTGGGGGCGCTTTCGCCGGAAGCGCATGAAACGCTCAACATCGCGATGAACCGCATCGGCGCCAAATCCGACTCTGGCGAAGGCGGCGAAGATCCTGCGCGTTTCCGCGCGCGGCCCAATGGCGACAATCCCAACTCGGCGATCAAGCAGGTGGCTTCTGGTCGCTTCGGGGTGACGGCGGAATATCTCAACCAGTGCCGCGAACTGGAGATCAAGGTGGCGCAAGGGGCAAAGCCCGGCGAAGGCGGCCAATTGCCCGGCTTCAAGGTCACCGAGATGATCGCGAAGCTCCGGCATTCGACGCCCGGCGTGATGCTCATTTCGCCGCCGCCCCATCACGACATCTATTCGATCGAAGACCTGGCGCAGCTCATTTACGATCTGAAGCAGATCAATCCCGACGCGCGCGTCTGCGTGAAGCTCGTCGCCGCCACGGGCATCGGCACCATCGCCGCCGGCGTGGCGAAAGCGAAGGCGGATGTGATCCTCATTTCCGGCCACAGCGGCGGCACGGGCGCATCGCCGCAAAGCTCGATCAAATATGCGGGCGTGCCGTGGGAAATGGGCCTGACCGAGGCCAACCAGATTCTCACGCTCAACAATCTGCGCCATCGTGTGACGCTGCGCACCGACGGCGGCATCCGCACGGGCCGCGACGTGGTGATGGCCGCGATGCTGGGCGCGGAGGAATTCGGCATCGGCACGGCGTCGCTTGTGGCCATGGGTTGCATCATGGTGCGGCAATGCCATTCGAACACCTGCCCCGTGGGCGTCTGCACGCAAGACGAAAAATTGCGCGAGAAATTCACCGGCTCGGCGGACAAGGTCGTGAACCTCTTTACATTCATCGCCGAAGAAGTGCGGGAGATCCTGTCGTCGCTGGGCCTGCGCAAGCTCGAAGACGCGATCGGGCGCACGGACCTCCTCTATCAGATGAGCCGCGGCGGCGAAGAACTCGACGATCTCGATCTCAATCCCCTGCTGGTGCAGGCCGATCCCGGCAACCACGCGCGCTATTCCACCCAGAAAGGGCGCAACGAAGTGCCCGATACGCTGGATGCGCAGATCGAACAGGACGCGCAGGCGCTGCTGCGCGACGGCGAGAAGATGCAGCTCGCCTACAGCGTTCGCAACACGATGCGTTCCATCGGCGCGCGCATTTCCTCGCACATCGTGCGCAAATGGGGGATGACGGGCCTGCCGCCCGAACATCTCACGCTCCGGCTTCGAGGCTCCTGCGGACAGTCATTGGGCGCGTTCGCCGTGCAGGGTCTCAAGATCCATGTGTCCGGCGATGCCAACGATTATGTCGGCAAGGGACTTTCCGGCGCCACCATCGTCGTCCGGCCCACGACCTCGGCCGGCTTCCCCGCGCGCGCCAACACGATCATCGGCAACACGGTTCTTTATGGCGCGACAGCCGGCAAGCTGTTCGCGGCCGGCCAGGCGGGTGAGCGTTTCGCCGTGCGCAATTCCGGCGCGCTCGCAGTTATTGAAGGTTGCGGCTCAAACGGCTGCGAATATATGACGGGCGGATTGGCCGTGATCCTGGGACCGGTGGGCGACAATTTCGCGGCCGGCATGACGGGCGGAATGGCCTTCGTCTACGACGCCGACGGCCTGTTCGAGGAACATGTCAATCCGGACACCGTCGTCTGGCAACGCATCGAATCGATCCATTGGGAAGGCACGCTGTATCGCGCCCTCGAAGAGCATCGCAACGAAGCGCGCTCCTCCTTCGCCGCGCAGATTCTCGCGCGCTGGGAGCACGAGCTCGGACGCTTCTGGCAGGTGGTGCCGAAGGAAATGGTCGAACGGCTGGCGCATCCCCTGACCGACGAGCCACTCGCCGCGACGGCCTGAAGCGAACGGGCGCGCCGCGAACGCTAGCGGGTGTAAGCTCCCGCCATGAGTGTGAAGAATCGGGTGTCAACAGTCCGGCGCTCGCCCTGGCTCAGGCGCGTGCTGTTCATCGTGTTTGCGTTTTTCGTTCCTGTTCCGATTTTGCTCATACTCATTTTCCGCTTCGCGCCCGTTCCCGGCACGCCGCAGATGCTCTTCACGCTTGTGGGCGGAACAGCGGTCAATTACCGCTGGGTGGACTATGACCGCATCTCGCCTGTGCTCGCGCGCGCCGTGATCGGATCGGAGGACCAGAAATTCTGCTCGCATCACGGCTTCGACTGGGGTTCGATCGACAAGGCCCTCAAGGCGCATGAAAAAGGCCGTCGCCTGCGCGGCGCCAGCACCATCAGCCAGCAGACGGCGCGCAGCCTGTTCCTGCTCCCCGTTCGCAGCTGGGTGCGCAAAGGTGTCGAAGCGTATCTCACCGTTCTGATGGAAGGCCTGTGGCCCAAGCGCCGGATTCTGACCGTCTATCTCAACCTGGTCGATTGGGGGCACGGAAATTTCGGCGCGGAGGCCGCCGCGCAATCCTATTTCCACACTTCCGCATCGGCGCTGACCGCCCGTGAAGCCGCGCGCCTTGCGGCGATCCTGCCCGATCCCGACGATTGGCGCGCCGTCCATCCCGGGCCCTACGTCGCCTCGCGCGCCGCAACGCTGGGTGGCCGCATCGCGCAGGTGTCGCGCGACGGGCTTGATTCATGCGTTCGTTAGTGCAAGGCCGGTATTGATCGATCGTCGACGATCCAAGGCCGCGGCATTCACGCGGCTTTTTTCGGGCTGTCTTTCAGCAGTCCAAGCCGCATCAGACTTTCGGCGGTGGCGACGATGGAATCCTCTCTGGAACGTGGCACCCAGCCCAGCACCTCGCGCGCCTTCCTGTTGGTCCCATTCTTCCTGGTGCCGAGCTCGGGCAGGATCTGCTTCACCGCTGGATCGCCGAGCGCAGCCAGGCGCACCAGCAGGTTCGGCAATTGCCGTGTGGGCACGCGCTTCGCGGCCGTGCCCATGCGGGCCTTCAAAATATTCGCGATATCGAGCACCGACAGGAAATCGCCGGCGACGGCGAGGAAGCGTTCGCCTTTGGCGGCGTGATCCGTCATGGCGCGGATATGCAGGTCGGCGACATCGCGCACATCGACCGCGCCGAAATTGATTTTCGGAGCGCCGGGCATGGCGCCGTCCATCATGCGCTGCACGATGAGGATCGACGTCGAATAATCGGGACCCAGCACCGGACCGAACACTGCCACCGGATTGACGACGGAAAGCTCGAGACCGCCGCCTTCGCGGGCGATGAAATCCCAGGCCGCGCGTTCCGCCAGCGTCTTCGATTTGACGTAAGGCATCACGCCCTCGCCGTCCGGATCGGTCCAGTCTGTCTCGTCGAAGGGTTTCCCCTGCGGCGCGTGGCCATAGCCGATCGCCGCGAAAGACGAGGTGAGCACCACGCGCCTGACGCCGGCATCGCGGGACGCGCGCAGCACGCGCAGCGCGCCTTCGCGTGCGGGCACGATGAGTTCGTCTTCGTGTTTGGGCAGGGTCGCGGGAAAAGGCGACGCCACATGCAGCACATATTCGCAGCCGGCGACGGCCTCGGGCCAACCCGCATCGTTTTCGAGATCGGCAGCGGCGAAAGACAGACGGTCGCCCGGCTCGGCGCCGCCTTCTTTCAGCAAGGCGCGCACGTCGCCTTCGCGCTTGAGGTTTCGCACCGTGGTGCGCACCTGGTGGCCAGCCGCCAGCAATTGCAAAATGGCATGGCTGCCAATGAAACCCGACCCACCAGTCACCAGAACTGTGCTCATCGCCGCTCCCTGAAATTTTGAATTCTTTTCGCAGTGTACCCCCGCCGCGGCAGATGCGTTAGTCCTGTGTCGCGCCCTGGCGCCGTTCGGTGATGTGCCAGAGCACGCCGGACGGATCGAAGACATGGGCGATCCTGAGGCCCCAGGATTGCATCGAAGGCGCGCGCGGCGGCTCAACCTGGAACTTGCCCGGCAGATCGAGGCCCGCGATATGCGCCCACCAGGCATCGAGATCATCGACCATGAGCTGCATCATGCAGTTTTCAGCCCACTCTTTCTGATAGTAGCGCTGCAGGATGAACCCGCCGGAACCGGCGCTGAAGATCGCCACATCCGCGTCGAGCAGTTTTTCGAAACCCAGCGTTTCATAAAAGCTCTTCGAAAGATCGAAATCCTTCGCGGGCAGAAACGGGCGCAGAAGTTCCGTTCCGCTCGGAACGCGAGTCATGTCTTCCTCCTCCTTGTCCGGCGCAGATCGACACTGGTCCAACATCGCCATTCCCGGTATTGACGGCAAGCGGCGACATCAACACGGGGAATTGCATGAAACGCATCCTGGCTGTGGTCCTTCTTCTCTACGCCACCGCTGCATTCGCCGACCCGCCTGTTCCCGACACGCCTGCCGGCCACGCGCTGACGGACTGGATGACGGCGTTCAATTCGGGTGACCACGCGCAACTGCAGGCGCTGTACACGAAATACCATCGCGACCGGCCGGTGGATTTTGTGTTCAACCTCCGCCGTCAAAATGGCGGCTTCAACTTGCTCAAAGTGGAAAGCAGCGCGCCCGGTTCGATCTCCGTGCTCGTGGGTGCGCGGGACTCCGATGAAATCCTGCGCTTCGTCGTCAATGTCGATCCGGCAAATCCGACGGCGCATCTCGACAGCCGGCTTGAAGGGCTACCGCGTCCGGCGGAGTTCGCGCTTCCGCGCCTTACTGCCGATGCAGCGCGTGCAGCATTAACCGCGCGCGCCGACGGCCTTGCGGCACAGGACAAATTCTCCGGCGCGGTGCTGGTCGTCGCCCGGAACATGACGGTGCTCGAAAAAGGCTGGGGCATCGCCAACCGCGAAACCGGCGCGCCGATCACCACCGACACGAAATTCCGCCTCGGCTCGATGGACAAGATGTTCACGGCGATTGCGGTCCTTCAGCTGGTCGCGCAGGACAAAATCTCGCTCGATGCGACAATCGGCCAATACCTGACGGACTATCCCAACAAGGAACTGGCGGCGAAGGTCACGATCCGCGAATTGCTGAATCACACGGGCGGCGCGGGCGACATTTTCGGTCCGGATTTCGACAAGCATCGCACCGAACTCAAGACGCTGGACGATTATGTGACGCTCTATGGCGCGCGGGCACCGGAGCATGAGCCCGGCGCCGCGGACGGCTACGACAATTACGGCTTCATCCTGCTCGGTGTGATCGTCGGCCGAGTGAGTGGCGAGTCCTATTACGACTATGTGCGCGATCACATCTTTCGCCCCGCGCATATGGACGACACCGGCTTTGCTCCGGAAAGCGATCGGGTCCACGGCCTGGCGCCGGGCTATACATGGAAAGACGGCAAATGGATCTCCAATGCCGACACCCTGCCGTGGCGGGGCACGTCGGCGGGCGGCGGTTATTCGACGCTGGGCGACCTCCGGAAATTCGCACAGGCGCTGGAGGCGCACGCGCTGCTACCGCCCACACTGCAGGCCGAGGCGACAACGCCGCAAAATCATGGCCGCTGGTACGGCTATGGTTTCGAGACGCATTATGACGACCCAGCGCGTTATTTCGGCCATTCGGGCGGCGCGCCGGGAATGGACGCGGAATTGCGCATCTTTCCCGATCAGGGCGTCGTGTTCATTTCTCTCAGCAATATGGACGGGCCGGGCGCGAGCACACTGGCCGATTTTTATGCACTGCGGATGCCGCTGACGGACTGAACGAGACGTGTTCTCGGAGAGGCGAAGATGGGATAAAGCGTCGCCGTATTTTCCGAGCGACAGACAGCTTGCCAGGCTTATAGAGGATCGAGATTTCGTGGAGATTTGTCATGACGAAAAAAGCCAGGTTTAAGAGTGACGCCTTCGAGGCCATTCATGCGTCGGCGTCCGCCTTGCATAAAGTCGGCGCGATCGACAAGGCGACCATGCGGCACTTCGATGAAGCGAGCGTTGCCGTTCCGACGGAGTTCAAGCCAACCCAGATAAAACAGCTGCGCGAACGCAATCGCGTCAGCCAGACGGTATTTGCCCGCTATCTGAATACCAGCGAAAGCACGGTGGAAAAGTGGGAAACAGGCGCGAAACGGCCGAGCGGCATGGCGTTAAAACTGCTCGCCATTGTGCAAAAGCACGGATTGCGCGTGCTCATCTGAGTTACCTCGATGCCGGGACATAGTAACTATCCATATTGTCTCCGGGAGTGGAATTTCTTCAAATTGAAGAGCGATCCGACCCGAGAAATTTGCTCCTAACCGGGAGCGCGCCGAACTGTCTCACCA
>Ga0302326_10006702_pt1 | contig 25770 bp, 22 predicted proteins | sample Palsa_T0_3_FD_202264 | JGI IMG/M metagenome (GOLD analysis project Ga0302326, IMG submission 202264) | Peat permafrost microbial communities from Stordalen Mire near Abisko, Sweden - Palsa_T0_3 | ecosystem: Environmental > Terrestrial > Soil > Palsa > Peat permafrost | place: Sweden: Abisko... | reverse complement strand
TGGAAGATGGACCTGCACGAAATGATCATGATGTTCGTGCGGGAACTCCCCGTCCGGGTGATGGCGTTCGACCTCCCCGGAACCGGGGAGTCGCAGGTGCATCTCGGCCGACCCGGCACGCAGGTCATCGACGGTCTCGTCCGGACCGCGCGGAGCATGACTGACGGGCTGGTCCTGCACGTCGGGTTTTCCTTCGGCGCCTACTTCGCCTCGTACAGCGGACTCAGCGGCATCGTTGACGGCGCCGTCTCGCTAGGAGGTCCCGTCGACCAGGCGTTCTCACCCGACCGCACCTGGGCCTACGGCATGGCCGATATCGTCGGCAACGCGCTCGGCTACGAGCAGATCCCCAGCCCTGACGACCTCTGCCAACGGCTGGCAGCCATGTCCCTGCGCGACCTGCTCGACCAGGACATCAACGCGCCCATGCTGGCCATGAACGGCGCAGACGACGTCCACGTCCCGCAGCAGGACACGCTGGTCTTCGACGGCCGACGGAACTGCACCGCCCAGCTCATCCCGAACGCCGGGCACTGCTGCGCACCAAAGCGCCGGGAAGCGGTGGGGACCATCATCGAATGGCTCGCCGACATCGGCCTGCGATGACAAGTCGAGGACCGCGTCCGCTCCTTCTCAGCGGGGACCAGCTGGATCATCCAGATCGCGCTCGGCGTAGTGATCGCCAGGACGCTCCGCAGCGCTGATGCCGGCAGAGCTAAGGCAATATAGCCGCCAGCGGCAGAGGAGCGTAACCGGGCGGACCAGTACGGGCCGGGTGTGTCTCGGCCCTCGTTCCCGCCGTGAGCCCGCCGGACTGCGGTCACGCGGGCCGGCCCCCAGCAGGCGGCGGGCCGTCCGTCGTCACCCCCGATGGCTACCTTCGCGGTCAGCTTCCCCCGACGGCGGCACTCGGGTTGTCATGGCCGGCCGCCGGAGCCAGGAGGCAGACCCGGTCGCCGGCCGTCAGGGTCAGCGCCGGGTCAGGGTCCTGCAGGTCCTGGCCCCGCAGGACGGAGACGGGGACGTACCCATCGGGCCAGGGGACCGCGCCGAGCGCCTGGCCGCTGGCGGGCGAGTCCTCGCGCAGCGTGATCTCGAGTACCCGATAGCCGGCGAGCGGGTTCGGCGGTTCCGGTTCCGGTTCCTGCACTCCTGACGGCTCTGAGGTGGCTGTGTCAGCATCCTCTGGCCCGCCCTCGGCCGGCGCCGGCCCGCTGATCTCGCCGGCGACCGCGTCCAGCACGCTGGCGCTGGTGATCCAGCCCAGCACCTGCGTGCCGTCGCCGGACAGGACGGGGAGACCGTCCCGGCCGTAGACCTGGAGCTGACGCATTACCTGGGAGAGCGATTCGCTGGCGTAGACAGCCTGCGGGTCGGTCTGGTAAGTGACCCTGCCGGGCAGCAGAAGCGGACCGGGCGGCACCGGCCCGCCCGTGACATGACCGTCGGACAGGGCATGCCGTTCCGGAACGTCCAGCGGCTCCCGGAACGGGCGCATGGCGCTGGCGGCCTTCAGGTCGCCGAATGCGCGCCAGGGAGCGGCCCGGTCGAGGTCCTGGCCGCGGCGCAGCAGCTTGGTGGTGTAGATGTTGCCGTAGCTCAGGCCCCGGGAGGTGGCGGTGGCGATCGCGACGGCGAGCATCACCGGCAGGGTGAGGGTGAAGTCGCCGGTCAGCTCCACGACACTGGCGACAGAGGTCAGCGGGGCGCGGGCGGCCGAGGCGAAGACCGCGCCCATCGCGACGACGGCGTACAGGGCAGGCTGGCCCGCGCCGGGACCGAAGATATGGTCGACCGTCACGCCGAAGGCCATGCCGGAGGTCACGCCGATGAACAGCGAAGGGGCGAATACCCCGCCCGAGCCGCCGATGCCGAGCGTGGTGCTGCAGGCGATAATCTTCCCGGCGGCCAGCACGAGCAGGAACCACAGCGCGTAGCTCCCGGCGATCGCCTTGTACATGACCGGGTAACCGACCCCGTACATCTGCGGGAGCGCCAGCAGGACCAGGCCGAGCGCGATCCCGCCGATCGCGGGACGGGCCCATTCCGGCCGGTTCTTCCAGGCCGCGTCCCACAGGTCCTCGACCTTGTAGAGCACGTTCTTGAACAGCAGCCCGATCAGGGCAGCGATGACGGCGAGAACCGCGACCAGCAGGTAGTTGCGCGGGTGGACCAGGGCGATACCGGGCGGGAAACCGGACAGGAACGGGTGGTTTCCGAGGAACGGGATGGCGACCGCGTCGGCGATCATCGCCGACAGCATGACGGTGAACATGGCGTCGACGGAGAACTCGCGCAGGATGATCTCGACGCCGAAGAACACGCCGGTGATCGGGGCGTTGAACGTCGCGGCGATGCCGCCGCCCGCGCCGGCGGCGACCAGGATCCGCATCCGGTTCTCCGGCACGCGCACCCACTGGCCGAGGCCGGAAGCCAGCGCGGAGCCGATCTGGACGATCGGGCCTTCCCGGCCGACCGACCCGCCGGTCCCGATGCACACCGCGGACGCGACCGCCTTGACCACGCTGACCTGCGGCCGGATCCGGCCGCCGTTCTCCGCGACGGCGACCATCACCTCCGGCACGCCGTGGCCGCGGGCCTCGCGGGCGTAGCGGTAGATCAGCGGCCCGTAGACCAGGCCGCCGATCACCGGGATGAACACGAAGAACGCCAGCCCCAGCCAGGGCAGGTGAGAGCTGCCGGTGTAGCCGGCCTGGCCGAACTGGACGTGGCCGGTCGCCAGCCAGGTGAAGAAGTAGATGAGATAGCGGAACGCGACGGCGCCCAGGCCCGAGCCGACGCCCACCAGTAGGGCGATCACGAACAGGCCGCCGCGCGAATCGCGCAGCGAGCCGGCCACGCGGTCCGGCCACTCGCCAGCCCAGCCCCGCGCGCCAGCCCGGCCCGGCACGCGGGGGGCCTGGCCGGTCACGAGCGGCTCCCGCTCATCTTGCCGGCCTTGCTGCGCTTAGCCGCGGCTTCCTCCGGCCCGGGCTCGTCCGGGCCGGCAGGCCACTCGCTGTCCGGAATCTCGCCCGCCGCCCTGGCGAACGCGCGGAACGCGCTGGCCACCGCCAGCTGCTCGCGGGCTGAGAGCCTGCCCAGGATCCCGGCCAGCAGCGCCCGCCGCCGGGCCGTAGCCTCATCGACAACCGCGCGGCCGGCAGCAGTGAGCGACACCAGCACCTCGCGCCGGTCTGCCCGGGCCCTGGTCCGCCGGACCAGGCCCTTGCGCAGCAGCCGGTCGCACATCCGCCCGGCCGTCGACGGAGTCACCTCCAGCAACCTGGCCAGGTCCACCATCCGCTGCGGCCCGCGGGAGGCCAGCACCACCAGCGCCCGGTACTGCGCGATCGTGGTCTCCTGGGCCGCGGCGCCCATGGACCGGGTGGCCACGCCGACCAGCGTCCTGCTCGCCGTCAGGACGGCGTCTACCGCGGTCTCGTCAGCAGCCATACCAGTGACGCTTCGCCTTTACTTGCACACTACAATGATTTCCGTAAGACTATATCAACGTGCTGCACTAGTTGCTGCGCTGCCTGCATGTCGGCCTGTCGGCCGCCAGTCTGGCCTGCGCGGGTCCCGGTCTTCGGATCGACGTGGCGCCATAGGTGGCGGCACCCGGAAGGCCCGAGCGGTGAGATCATGTAGGGGCAACTGGGAAAGAGGGGTTAGTTGTGGCGGTTGCGGTCGGTGCTGCCCTGGCCGGTTTGGTGATCGCGGTCCTGGCGATCGGGATCCCGCGCTGGATCAGCGCCCGCTCATCGCGCTCGCAGCCGCATGACATGTTCGAACGCGATGCCTACGAGCAGGCGACAGGAAGGTCAGCCGCAGACATCGCCGCAGACATTCCGGGCAGCACATCCAGAAGATCTGAAGGCGCCCCCGAGCTGCAGACCGGAGCCGGCACTGGCAATCACCAGGAGCAGCCCGGGCGTCGCGGCGCAAGTTCCGAGCGGGAGTGACGCATAAGCGGCATATCGTCGAACGCGACGATGACTGACCTTAAGGGTTGGAAAAGTGCTGCACGCGGATGCTAGCGGCTCAGCTATTGTCCGCGCATGGGAGCTTCACCAGGAACTGGGCGGCATGGCCGGGTCATGTGGGCATTGTCTGAGCCATCAGCGGTGCTGCTGTGGCAGCTCGGCATAGCATCATCCTCAGTAGCGGCCGTCATCGACGCATGCACGGGACGGCGGATCGTGCTCAGCGGCTTCGTCTTGATCGCCCCGCTGTGCGCCGCGCTGACCGGCCGCTGGCTGCGGACAGCGGTCGCCGGCGCCTGGGCGATCTTCCTGATCCTCGTCCTGGGCGTGCCTGACGGGATCTGGGGCACCAGGCTGGAAACATCGCTCATCGGTATCGCGGTCATCGTGGCGGTATGCAGCACCCTGGGCCTTCTGATAACTTTCCGCGGGGCCTTGTCGCTGGCCGCCACCGGCCTGTTCGCCGCCGGCTGCAGCAGCCACGAGGCGCCGCCTGCCCGCCCTGCCGTGTCACCGACACGGCCGGTGTCCTGCCGGCAGCAGTCTGAGACCTGGAAGAACAGCCCCGGCCCGGCCCAGATGAGCGAGCTCGCGACGACCCTGAAGACCATCCGGACGGCGGAGAACTCCGCCAACGTTCCCGCCCTCATGACTGACATGAAAAAGCTCACGCCGGCCAGCCTCGTCCTGGCCAGGTATCCGATACCGCTCTGCGTAGATCCTGCCGGACTCTATATCGGGCTCGTCGAACGGATCGCTCAGGCCGGTTACGACGCAAGGTCCGCCACGGGGCCGACCGGCCTGCTGAAAGCGGCCGCGACGCTCAAGGGCCTCAAGACCACCGAATCCCGGCTGACAGCCGAGGTAAACCACGTGCTCGCCACCGGCTCGTGACGGCCACCCGGGGCGCTATGAGCCGGTAATCCCGGATCAGGGGCACGCGCATGCTCGTGACCGCCCTGCGCAGTCAGTGCGGGCGCAAGGGAGGCGCGCGGATCTCGATCACGGCCGCAGCCAGCGTGCTCACCAGCGCAACTGCAGCCACCGCGCCCAGGAAGGCCAGGTGAGTCGCGGTGCCCCAGATGCCGTCGGGAATGCCGAGCGCAACTGCGAGCCCGATTACCCACAGTCCGGTGAGCCCGGTCATGACCCAGCGGCCCGTCAGAAGCACGCAGCACGGCCCGGCGACCAGCAGGCCTATCAGTATGACCCGGTGGCCGAGGGCAGCATCAGTGCCAGCCACGACAACGGAGATCCCCACGCCGAGAATCCAGAGCTTCGTAGCTGGCCGGCCAGATACCAGAGACGGCTTTTGCAGCAGGGGCTGAACCAGGCCAGGCGCCGGGGAGCAGGCTCTCGCCGGTGAGCTGCCGTTGACGGGCGGCCCCGGTGACCTTGCTGAGACCTGGCCTGTCGTCTCCCCGGCAGGCGGCGATGTGCCTGCCGCGCCTGCATCCGAGTCGCCGGAATCCCGGCGCAGGCCGGACACGATGCGGATGACAAAAACTACCGCGACCGCCCCGCCGGCCGAGATCGCTATCCGAATGCCATCCTGAGCGTGAACCGCAACCAGCACAGAGCCGACGAAGATGGCGTACGCGGCAATGATCACGATGCCGGCCTGCCGGCCGATCCCGCGGTCGCGGTAGGCGATCACGAGCACGGCTGCGGTGAGCCCGACGTACCACGCGGTGATGAGCGTAGTCTGGCCAGCCGGCGCGCCCAGCCCGATCACGGTTGCCGGGAGCAGCAGGCCCAGAGCGACATTCAGGGTATTGCTGTTCAGCGCGGTGCTCAAGGTCGCTGCCCCCCGGCCGCGGGCCGCCAGGTAGACGGCGGCGACCGCATTCGGCAGGCTCGTGACGGCCGCTAGCACCAGGCCGCCCACAACGATCTCCGGTATCGCGAACCGGTTTCCGAGCGCCGAGGCCGCGCGCTCCATGGTCACACTGGCCACGACGACGACCAGCAGCGCCAACACGGCAACGGCGACATCCTGGCGCCGGCCGCGCACAGGCCGGATAGCGTCCTCGAGTTCTGCCTCCTCCTCGGCCACGGCGGCCCGCAGCGATGCGACCCATGGTGCCGGCAGTCCGAACCGGGCAAGAGCTGCCTCGCCTGCGCTGAGCACGACCGCGTAGAGCGCGATAATCACCAGTACAAGCACGAAGCCCGCAATCGGTGGCACCGCGCCGAGCACCACCACCATGCACACGATGCCCACGCACGCGGCGACTGCCCCGCCCAGGACGACGACCCTGCGGTGCAGGCGGATTTGTCCGGCGACGACGGCACCGAGGCCGAGCAGGGCGGCCAGGTTGAAGACGTTCGATCCGATGACGACTCCGGCGCCCAGCCGCTGCTGATGACCGGCAATTGCGCTGAAGGCCGCGGTGACCTCGGGTGCGTCTGCGGCGAGAGCCGCCACGATCCCGAGAAGCGCCTCAGACAGGCCCAGCCGCTCCCCAACCCGCTCCAGCCGGGACACCAGAACCCAGCTCGTACCAGGCTGACAAGGGCACCCGCAAGGAACGCGGGAACTGCGACGGCGACCGACATGCCAGTCAGTTGTCTCGGCCGAGGTAGCGGTTCCTCGCGGCATGGCAGTACATCGAGCCCTCACCGTGTCCGCGATGCGTGGCTTTGGCCTCTGCCATAGCCAGAGGCTAACACCGCCGGTCGCTACCAGGTCGCCATCCTTGACGCAACCGGATGGTTGCTATAGATTTATCGCAACAGGACGGTTGCTATATATGGAGGCTCTCTCATGCCCATTCCGGATCGCATCGAGCGCACCCTCGATCTCGCCCAGCCGCCTGAGCGGGTGTGGGAGGCGCTGACCAGCGCCGAGGGGCTCGGCGGCTGGTTCGGGAACCGCGCCACCGTGGACCTGCGCCCCGGCGGCACTGCCAGCATCGAGTGGGATAACGAGCAGGGAACCAGAGCCACGCTGACGATCGCCGTCGTGGAGCCGCCGGTCAGGTTCGCGTGGACGTGGGGGATACAGGGCCTGCCCGACAGCGATCCGCGCCGCACCTACGTCGAGTTCACCCTGACGCCCAGCGGCGGCGGGACACGGCTGACGGTCGTCGAGTCCGGGTTCGCGCAGGTGCCCGACGACCTGCTCGGTACCGCTTACCAGGGCAACGTCGAGGGCTGGGCCGAGGAGCTGGGCGAGCTGGCCGACTATCTCGATGCAGCGGCCTGACCCGGAGGAAGTCGCGGAGTCAGTGTTCGCCGCCCTGGCCGAGCCGACCCGGCGCAGCATCCTGAGCACGCTCGCTGCCCGCGGTCCGGCCACGGCGACCGACCTGGCGGAGCTGCTGCCGATCTCCCGGCAGGCGATCGCCAAGCACCTGGACCTGCTCGCCGACGCGGGCCTCGTGCTGGCCGAGCCGGGTGAGCGCCGCCGGATCCGCTACCGGGTCAACGCGGCTCCGATGGCGATTGCCCAGTCCTACCTCGCGGCGCTCGCGCGCGACTGGGACAGCAAGCTGGCCAGGCTCCGGCAGGTGCTGGAAGGCCCGGACTGACACCCTTCAGAACAGCCCGAATGACGGAGGATCCGATGGAGCTCACGCAAGCAGCGCAACGCGACACGTCCGCCTCCAGGGCGGACGCGAGGACGGCCGCCGCGGCAGGTGCGGTGACGCTTGGCCTGGCTGGCGGGTGCTGGGCGGCGGCGGTTCGCCAGATGAGCGGAATGAACATGGGCGCCTCGACGCGGCTGGGCTCGTTCGCGTTCTTCGCCGGCCTGTGGGTGCTGATGATGGCGGCGATGATGCTGCCGGGTGCGGTGCCGGCCGTCGTGCGATTCGCCAGGACGGGCGCCAGGACGGGCGCCAGGACAGGGGCCAGGGCCGCTGCGGCCGTTCCGGTTTTCCTGATCTCCTATCTGGCTGTCTGGGCGGCAGTCGGTGTCGTGGTCTACGCGGTGTACCGGCCGCACGGCACCGTCGCTGCCGGCCTGGTGGTGATCGCGGCAGGGCTCTACGAGCTCACCCCGGCCAAGCGGCGCTGCCGGGCGCGCTGCCGTCAGAGCACGCAGTCGGGACTGGGATTCGGGCTGTGCTGCGTCGGCTCGAGTATCGGCCTGATGCTCGTGCTCGTGGCAGTGGGCGTCATGAGCATTGCCTGGATGGCCGTCATCGCCGCGGTGGTCGTCGCGCAGAAGCTGCTGCCCGCCCGGGCCGTCCTGGATGTGCCGGTCGCCCTGGCCATCACCGCACTCGGGGTCCTGATCATGGTCGCGCCGTCGTCAGTCCCCGGACTCTTGCCGCCGATGTAGCACGGCAGGCAGGCGCCCGCTCATCGTCATCCCGCGAATGAGGAAAGAAGGAGAAAGGCAATGACCACTCACACGACCGGAACGCGCGAGCAGTGGCTGGCAGCCCGCCTGGAGCTGCTGGAGGCGGAGAAGGCGCTGACCCGCCGCGGCGACGAGCTGGCCCGCCAGCGCCAGCAGCTGCCCTGGGTCAGGATCGACAAGGACTACCGCTTCGACACTGACGGGGGAACGGCGTCACTCGCCGGTCTGTTCGCCGGGCGCTCGCAGCTGCTCATCTATCACTTCATGTTCGGGGCCGACTACACGGCCGGGTGCCCGTCCTGCTCGGCGATCGCCGATGGCTTTGACGAGTCGGTCGTTCATCTCGCCAACCACGACGTCACGCTGATGGCCGTGTCCAGGGCTCCGCTGGCCAGGCTGCAGGCCTACAAGCGGCGGATGGGCTGGACGTTCCCGTGGGCGTCGTCGGCGGGCAGCGACTTCAACCACGACTTCGGAGTCGCGCACACCAGACAGGAGTGGGAGTCCGGATCGGCTGAGTACAACTTCCGCGATGTCGACCTGCGGCCGTCACCGGAGAACAGCGCCGGGATGGACGACTTCGCTGCCAGCATCGTCGGCACGGACTGGGCGACGTACCGGCGGGAGGGACCGGGCGTGAGCGCGTTCGCGCTGGAGGACGGCGTCGTCTACCACACGTACTCGGCCTACGAGCGCGGGCTGGACGGCCTGTGGGGCATGTACCAGTGGCTCGACCGCGCGCCTCTCGGCCGCAACGAGAGCGGCTTCTGGTGGCGGCGGCACGACGAGTACGACAGCCAGTAGGCCCTAAGAGGAAGCCGCCTCCGCTTGCCGGATTACCTCAGCCCCCTCTCAATGACCGTTCAGCTTGTGTTGCAAGAGTGGTCGTGTGGGGCTCGATCTGTCGTTCAAGCCGCGGTCGCGGCCACCAGGCCTGGCTGACTCGCGACGATCCGCGCGCAGGTCAGCGGATGTCCGCGCGCTTATTGTCCTGGTCGGGCTGCCGGTGCTCATCTTCGGCATCGCCGCTCTGCTGGGGCATCCGATCCTGCCCGGCGATGATCTGACGCAGAATTACCCGCTGCGGGTCCTGGCCGGGCGGCAGCTGGCCAGCGGCACGCTGCCGCTGCTCGATCCCTACATCTGGAGCGGGGCGCCGCTGCTGGCCGGCTGGAACGCCGGTGCCGCCTACCCGCTCACGCTGCTGTTCGCGTTCCTGCCCGGCAGCGCGGCCTGGACGCTGAACCTGATGGTCACCTGGGCCGTGGCCGCCGCCGGGATGTTCTGGTTCCTGCGGGCGCTGCGGCTGTCGAGCCTGCCGGCCGCACTCGGGGCCGCGTCATTTGCCTTCGCCGGGGCCATGACCGCCCAGGTCGGGCATTTCGGGCTGGTAGCCGGCCTGAGCTGGGTGCCGCTGGAACTGCTCTGCGTCCTTCGGCTGTCCGAGGTCAGGTCCCTGCCCTCCCGGCTGAGCTGGATCGGCGGGCTGGCGGCCGCATTCGGGCTCACGATCCTGGCCGGGGAACCGCGCGCCATCGCCAACGCCGGCATCGTGGTGCTCCTGTACGCGGTCTGGCGGATTATCCGGCTCGGGCGCAGGGGCGCTGGCGCGGCTGCGGTCTCAATGGCGGCCGCGCTCCTGCTCGGCGCGGGCATCGGCGCGGTTCAGTGGATGCCCGGCCTCGCGAGCGTCGCGACCTCTCAGCGGAGCGGCTCCCTGGCGCTCTTCAGCTCCGGCTCCCTGTCGCCCCGGTGGCTGCTGCTCATGCTGGTGCCGGACCTGCTCGGCGGGTCAGGCTCGTTCGGCCAGCCTGCCTTCTTTGCCAGCTACAACCTGGCTGAGGTAACGAGCTATGTCGGGATACTTCCCGTCGTCGGGGCGCTCGCGCTGCTCGGCCGCCTCCGGCTGCGCCAGCGGCCGCCAGAGTGGCTGATCTGGCACCTGGTGGCGCTGGCCGGGATCGTCCTGGCGCTCGGAGCCAGGACTCCGGTCGGTCATCTCCTCGCGGACATCCCCCTGTACGGCGGCCAGCGGCTGCAGAGCCGGAACCTCATGGTGGTGGACCTGGCCCTCGCGATCCTGCTCGCCTACTGGCTCGACGGCTTCCTCGGCGACGCTCGCCGGCGCCCGTCCCCCGCTCGCGGCCGGTGGCGGCCGGACGCCGAGACGCTGCTCGGCGTCCTGCCGGCCGTTGCGATGATCGCCGTCGTCGTCATCGCCCTGTCCTTCGGCACGGACCTGCTGCACTGGCTCGGCGTCACCCGCACGGCCGGCGGGACTGACGTGCGCCTGAAGCCGTGGCTGATCCCGTACGCGCTGATCGGCGCGGGCGCCATCGCCCTGGTGCTGGCCGGGCGGCGCCTGCCGAAGCACCTCAGATCGCGTCTGGTTGCGGGCTTCGTCGCCGTCGACATCGTCGTCTTCACGGTGCTCGGCGTCGTGGCCGTGCGTACCAGGACCGGCTCCGGGGTCATCCCGGCAGCGGTCCACAAGGGAACGGCGGCCCAGAAGCGCGCAGTCGCCGCCCGGACCGGGACCGCCGGCCGGGTACGGCCCATCGCCGACCTCGGCTACGGGGGCCGGTTCGCGATCTACGATCCTGCCAACCTGGACGGGGCCGCCGTCAGGACGCTCGGCTCGCCGGACCTCAACGTGCTGACTGCCACGCCGTCGGTGCAGGGGTACTCGTCCACTGTCGCCGGCTTCTACGCGTCGGCCACCGGCGCCCACCGGGCCACCGGAGACGGACAGAACGTTCTCAGCCCGAAAGCGGTCGGCGACGGAACACTCGACCAGCTCGATACTTCCGTCCTGCTCACGCTGCCGCAGTATCTGCTGACCGGGTCAGGTGAGCCCGGCGCAACGGCAGGCCCGGCCGGAAGCGGCAGCCGGACGATAGCCGCCGGTCACAGCGCGGTGTGGTATTTCGGCAGGTCGGTGGACGTGACCTCGGTGCGGGTGCCGGACTCGGCGGCCAGGAAGGATGCGGCCGGAGGGATCCAGATCGGCCTGGTCAGCGCGGCCGGCCCGACCCGCTGGTACCGCGCCCGCGCGGACGGGCACTCGCTGCTCACGATCAGGCTGCCCCATCCGGCCGCCAGCGTGGCGGTCGTTGTCAGGGCGGGCCGGCTGCCGACCCGTCTCGGGCCGCCGGCCATGCGGAGCGCAGGCCGGCCCAAGGACGTGTTCGTGGCGGACGGCGAGCTGCAGAACGCGCTGGTGCCGCCCCGGTGGGGTTTCGCCGGGCTTGACGGCGCCTTCGCGATCTTCACTGACCGCGATGCCAGGGCCGCGCTGACCATCACGGCGCTTCCGGGCCGCTCGGCGTCGGGCGCCTCAGTGCGTCAGGTGGCAGGCTCCGCGGCAGAGCCGGCGGCCGCCGCGGTGTCCTCCCGGCACGGCGTCAGGATCGTGCGCTCGGTCGCGGCCATCCCCGGCTGGACCGCGGTCTGGCATCCCCGCCGGGGCCCGCCGGTCACATTGACCGTGCGCCGCAGCGGGCTGGTGCAGGCCGTGGACGTCCCGGCCGGCAGCGGCATAGTGACCTGGACCTATGTGACGCCCGGATTCGCCGGCGGGCTCGCGGTGTCGGCCGCGGCGCTTGCGGTACTCGCGGCACTGCTGGCCGCCCCGTGGATAGTGCGACGCCGCCGGCGAGCGACGGCGAGCGACGGCCGGAGCGAGGCTGAAGCTGCCGCCCTGGCTGGTTCGGCGGTCAGCTGACAGGCTGGGGGCCATGGCAGATGAGCGGGACCGGCAGGCTGCGTTCGCCCTGCGGGTGTGGGGTTACAAGCAGGGCGAGGTCGTCTCGCTGATGATCCACCTGGGCGACCGGCTGGGCCTGTACCAGGCAATGGCGGGAACGGGGCCGATGACCGCAGCCGATCTGGCAGCCTCGACCGGCTTGCAGGAGCGATGGCTGCTGGAGTGGCTGCGCGGTCAGGCCGCGGCCGGCCTTATCGACAGCGCTGACGGCGTGACGTTCGAGCTGAGCGACGAGGGCAGCGCGGTGCTGGCGGACAGCGCCGGGAGCCTGCTGTTCGCGGCCGGCGCGTTCAACGGCGGCGTCGCGGCGCCGGAGGTGGTGGACCGCCTCGCGGCCGCGTTCGGGTCCGGGCGCGGTCTGAGCTACGACGAGCTGGGTCCGGCGGCGGCGCACGGGATCGAGCGAATGAACGAGCCCTGGACCCGGCTGGCGCTGGTGCCGCTGATCCTCCCGGCGCTGGACGGCGTTGTCGATCGCCTGACCACGGGCGCGCGGGTGGCGGACGTCGGGTGCGGGTCCGGCATTGCGCTGGCGACGCTGGCTGCGGCCTTCCCCGCGTCGCGGTTCGAGGGCTTCGACCCGTCCGGGCATGCGATCGTGCGAGCGCGGGCCCGGCTGGCTGACGGAGGCATCAGCAACGCCGAGGTGCGGACGGCCGGAGCCGAGGACCTGCCGTCCGGCAACGGCTATGACTTCATCCTGACCCTGGACTGCCTGCACGACATGCCCCGCCCGGCGGCGGCGATAGCGGCAATCCGCGAGGCCATCCGCCCGGACGGCACCTGGCTGATCAAGGACATCCGGTCCGCCCCGTCCTGGCAGGACAACCTGCGCAACCCGGTGCTCGCCATGATGTACGGGGTCTCAGTCGCCAGCTGCATGTCCTCGGCGCTGTCCGAGCCCGGCGGAGCCGGCCTCGGCACTCTGGGCTTCAACCCGGAGGTGGCCGAGCGCATGTGCCGGGCGGCGGGCTTCTCGCGCTTCACCGTCCGTGATTTCCGCGAGCCGGCCAACCTGTATTACGAGGTCAGGCCCTGAGCCGACGCGCGGGCTTCAGCGCGTTCCTTGAGCGCCTCGTTGAGCGCACGGAAACTGGCCTCCGCGTTGGCGAAGGTCTTCCCCGGGACTCTGCTGAGCGGGCCCTTGAAACTCTCGCTCTGGACGAGTCGCGTCCCGCTGGCGCTGGGCGTCAGCGTGAAGGTGTGCTCGCCGCTGATGACGCCGGGCAGGCCGGCGGCCCACCGCAACTCGGTTCCTGGCCGGACGGCGGTGATCTTGGGCTTGACGGTCATCAGGCGTCCGTTAGCCGGGTGCTTGCTGCGGAGCCTGATCCGCTGTCCCTCGGCCACGTTCCCGTCCGCTTCCACGAACAGCGGATTCCACTCGTGGTAGCTGGTGAGGTCGGTCAGGATTGCCCACACGCCAGCTGGCGGCGCGTCGATGTCGATCGCCGCCGACATGGTTCTCACCGGATCCTCCACTCCGCATGTCCCGGGCCGGTCGCGCTGCAACCGCATCCGCCGGCAGGCGGAAGCGGGCGTCCAGGCGCGCGGTGACGCGACGGCCTAGCCGCTGCATCGGCGCTTCCACCAGATAGTAGGTCAGGGCGGAGCAGCCCAGCAGCGCGGCGAGGAACACGACCGAGACGCCTGCCTGCAGCCAGTCCTGGTGCTGATAGCTCCGCGGGAACGGGATGGCGTCGTAGAGGTCGAGCACCAGCGGGAGCAGGAGATAGACCGAGTAACTCACCAGGCCGAGCCAGGCCAGTACCCGGGGCACGCGAAGATTCTGCGCGGCCAGCCCGGCCGTGAACGTGATCCCGGCCAGCGCGACCGAGATCACCCACTCGCGCTGCTGAAGTGCTGACTGACTCCCCGGGCTGACAGCGGGAATGTGCCAGGCGCCGGCCGCCATGGCCGCCGCGAAGACTCCGGCGGCGACGGCGATGGCGCGCCAGTGCCCGATCTGCCCCTGCCGGGCGCGATACAGCATGGTGCCGGTGAACATCAGCGCCAGTATGGTCAGGCCCTCGTAGGCGAACCGCCGCTCGTTGCAGACGACAAGGATCAGGCCGGTGCCGGCTGCGAGCCAGACTCCCAGCGTCCGGGTGAGGCCGCGGGTGGCGACGGCGGCGGCGAGCCCGCCGATCACGAGGACGTCCGCGGCGAGCGCGACCTGCGTGAGGCCGAATGTCCGGGACAGCAGGCCGTTCGGCAGCACTCCCCCGAGCAGCAGCGCCCCGGCCGCGAAGGCGACCGCGAGCACGCCGCTGCGGCGGTGCAGCCCACTCGTGAACAGCGCGCTGAGCAGCAGGTAGAAGACCATCTCGTAGGACAGCGTCCAGATCACCACGATGAGATTGGTGCCGCCCAGCAGGTCATCGAGCATGAACAGGTGGGACAGCACCATCGCCGCCACGTTGTGACTCATGCCCTGCAGGCTGACCAGGCCGGCCAGGCTGAGCAGCAGGGTGGCACCGGCGACGACCGCGAAGAGCGGGAACAGGCGGAACAGCCGGCTGATCCAGAACGTCCGCAGGCTGGCCCTGCGCTCCAGGGATGCTGGCACGATGTAGCCGCTGATCAGGAAGAAGACCAGCACCCCGTACAGTCCGGGGTCGAAGACGCTGAAGACCACGGCGCGGACACCGGGCAGCACGCGGGCGCCGAAGTGCTCGTAGACCACGCACAGCGCGGCGATCCCGCGCAGCGCGTCAAGCCAGGCCAGCCTTGGCCTGCCCGCGGCTTTCGCCGGGACGCGGTCCAGGGTTACAGCCGGTCGGGTGGCCAGGTGCTGTGCAGTCATGTCGTCCAGATCGCCGGGTCGGGGCTCCCGCTACAGACCGGACGCTATCGACCAGACTTGGTCATAACTTGGCAGAATCCTGACTGAAACCTGACCGTATCTGCGGCCGGCGGCCGGTGATCCCGGAGCCGGTTGCCCGCAGGCGGTGCAAGGCAAAGAATGAGGTACGCCGCGAAAGGGGGGTGCGCGTGTCCGAGCAGCAGCCTGGCCGGCGACCGCTGAACCGCCAGGACAGCCACCTCGCGCAGCAGATGGCCGAGCGGGCGGCCGACCTGGCCAGGGACTCGCACGCCCGCACCCGGCACGCCGCGGTGCTGGTCCGGGACGGCAGCCTGCTGGCCTGGGGAACTAACGGCGTCCCGTTTCCGGGCGAGGACCACTGCTACTGCAAGTTCGGCGAGCTCGGCCATCATGACCAGTGCCGGACGCATGCCGAGCAGCGGGCGATCACGCTGGGGCGTGACGCCGACGGCTGGCGCCTGCTGCCCGGATCGAAGCTGATCTACGTGCGGCTGGAGTCAGACGACTCCATCCGGCTGGAGGACCCGCACTTCTGCGCGCGCTGCAGCCGGCTCGCGCTGTCCCTGGGCATTGCCGAGTGGATCTTCGCGCTGCCCGACGGCCTGACCGCTTATACCTCCGCCGACTACGACAAGATCGCCCAGCTCAGGTGGTAGCTACCAGGCGGCGGCGATCACATTGACCGGCCAGGCGAGCGGCGTATACGTGCCGCCGCTGACGATGCCTGCCGTGTTGCCCGGCCGTTCGCTGAGAACGATGTACTTGCTGCCGTCATAGCTGGCCCAGACGACATCGTCCGCGGCCGTGTCCGCGTAGGGATTGGCATGGATGCCGTATCCGGTGGGGTGGCCCTCGAAGTCGACGGTCAGCTTGTTGATGGCCGTGAGCTTGCGCGTGAGTGCCGAGTACCGGACCAGGCCCATCCAGCTCGACTTCCCGAACGACTCGTTGTAGCTGATGAACAGCGACTCGCCATCCGGCGTCAGGTACGCGGAGTTCCAGGTCTGCACCGGGACGCCGTGCACGGGTACGACCGTGCTGTTGGCGACGGCGCTGCTGCCGGGCTTGCTCAGGTCCAGAATCCGCAGGTCATCCCAGGGGTCCGCCTCGAAGGCGAGCGCCTTCCCGTTCGACCGCCATGCCATTGTGACGGCGCTGCTGCCGGTATCGTTCGGGCCGAGCGAGCTCTCCGGGTTCTTGCAGGACGTGCACGTCGGCTGCCCGAGCCACGTCCGCGTCGTTCCGGTCGTCAGGTAGTCGACCTGCAGGACGCTGCCCTGCCTGCCCTCCACGATCGCGGCGAGGGCCTGCCCGTCCGGGGAGAGCGCCATCGTGTCCACCTGGCTCCCGCCGGGAGTGTCGCTCCCCGGCAGGGCTGCCAGCTGCGCGCGCCCGCCAGCCGAGGCGGCCGACGGGTTGATGTGCAGCAGGTACAGATGCTCGGCAACAGGCGGCGGTGGCTGGTTAGGCTTCCGGGCCTTAGCTGATCGTCCGAAGGCGAGCAGGACAAAGGTCCGGTCGTCGGTGGCACCGCTGACCATGCTGAAGCCGACGTAGGGCGACGGCGGCCTGATGCGCGCGAGTATGGCGCCGGTCGCGGTATCCCGCACGGTGGCGACGGCGGGGGGTGCCGGTTCCTGGCCGGCCAGGGGGCCGTCCGCGCCTGGCGCGCGATCTGCCACCAGCGCGATGTAGTAAGGCGGCACGCTGGTCTGGATCGGCGCCGCGGGGGCGACCGCCTGGGGCGGCACTGTGCCGCCGACGGCCAGCGCCGCGGCGACCACCGCGAGCACGGCCAGGGCTGCCCCGACGGGTATCAGCCAGCGCCGCCGAGTCAGCGCCCGGATCCTGCGGCGGCCCCTGTGCGCGGCAGAATCCGGGACGCGGCCCGGCTGCAGATCCAGCGGCGGCACGGGCGGCTCGATGTCGCTCGCCTTAGCCCGGAACGCCAGCCGAAGCTCGGTCTCGAGGTCGGTCATGACCGCTCCTTCAGCGTCCGGGCCAGAGATGCGAGCGCCCGGTGCGTTGCCGATCTGACCGTGCTCGCGCTCACGTCCATGAGCGTGGCTATCTCCGCGTCCGGCAGGTCCAGGTAGTAACGGAGGATCAGCGTCTCGCGCTGGCGCCGCGGCAGCCGGTCTACCGCGCGGATGAGCTCAGCCCGTTCCTCGCTGCGGAGGACGGCCGCTTCCGCCGAGGGCGCGGGCAGCTCATGCAGGACATGCCGGCTGTCGGTAGCCCGGCGCCGCAGCCTGGACCGGCAGGCGTTGAGCACCGAGACCCGGACGTAGTACTCGGCGCCATCCACGTGCGACAGGAGGTCCCAGCGCCGGTAGAGGTTGCAGAACGCCTCCTGCACCACGTCCTCGGCCGCCTGCCGGTCGCCGAGAATGACGTACGCGAGCCGGATGAGACCGAGTGCCTTCGCCTGGTACAGAGCCCCGACAGCGGCGGCGGGGTCCCCGGCCCCGGCAGCCGGGCGATCGTCGAGCGCGCGCGGCGGGAGCCTCAGGGCTGCCGTCTCGCGGAACGCTCACACAACAAGTAACGCTGGTAGCGGCCCTGTGCTGCTTCGCTGCCAGACTTTTCCGGCTAATCCCGCAGGATGAACTTCTCGACCGCCGTGGCGAAGCCCTCGTCCTCGTTCGAGGATGTAACCCGGCGGGCCGCGCGCTTAACCTCGCTGCTGGACTGGCCCATGGCGATGCTCAGCCCGGAGTGGGCGAACATCAGCACGTCGTTCGGCATGTCGCCGATGGTGGCGATGTCGTCAGGCTCGAGCTTGTACTTGGCGGCCAGGTACTTGGCGACCTCGCCCTTGTTGGCCTTCGGGTGCGTGACGTCGAGGTAGTACGGCTGGGACTGGGCGGCGGTCACGTGGTCGCCGAACTTGTCGTGCACCGCGGTGGTGGCCTTCTCGACCGCGTCGTGGTCGTCGCTGACGCCGACGAGCTTGGCCACGTTCTGCGTCAGCCCCCTGACCCCGTCCTTCATGATCTTGGGCTGGAACTTGACCGTCCACGCCTCGCGGTCGACGTGCGACCCGGCCGCGTCCGGGACGTACCAGTCGGCACCGCTGTACAGCCAGACGTCGAGCTTGAAGGACGACATCTCGTCCGTCACGGGGACCACCAGGTCCTCGGGCAGGACCCGCTGCTCGATGACCTTCATGTCCCGGTCGACGATCAGGCCGCCGTTGAACGCAGCGATCGGGGTCTGGATGTCGAGCGGCTCGATCAGCATCGCCATCCCGCGCGGCGGCCGCCCGCTGGTGATGGCGAAGATCACCCCGGCCTCGTGCAGCCTGCACACGGCCTCGGCCGCGCGGTCAGTGAGCACCTTGTCCTGGGTAACGAGCGTTCCGTCGACATCGGCCAGCAGCAGCTTCACGGTCGGAGTAGCCACGGTCACTCCTGCCCGCGCTTGATGGCGGGCTCAGCCCGGCGATACGCGTGAATGACGTCCCGGTAGCGCGAGGAGATCTCCTCGACAGCCTCGTACCGCGACGCCTGACCGGCCAGGAACTTCTTGAGCGCGTCCTCCCACAGAGTCCGCCCGACGGCGAACCCGTCGAAGCCCTCCACCCTGGCCCCGATCTTCACCCACTCGATGACCTGCGGCTCGTCCGCACCGCGGCCGAGCACGATGCATTTCACGTCGCTGCGGCCCTCTACCTGAGCCTGAGCCACGACCTGCTCGCAGGCCTCAGTGCTGTCCAGTCCCTCGATCTTCCAGATATCCGGCTCGACCCCGCCCGCCTGCAGGGCCGCGATGGTCGCCACCACCAGATCGGGGCGCAGCTCGCGGTCGTACGCCCGCTGGTCGCCGCCGAAGCGGTCGAGCTGATCCTTCGTGGCCGGCACCAGCAGCTCGAACAGGAACTTACGGTTGCGATCACGCAGCCAGTGGCTGAGCCGGGCCAGGCGCTCCGTCTGCCGCTGGTTCAGGTCCGGGTCGCCGTCCGGGTTATAGCGCACCAGCACCTTGGAGAATGACGGGTCGAACGCCTCGATGTGCGCGCCGAAGTCATCGCCGTACTGGAACTCGAACTCCTCCTGGCCGGACTTCTCGACCGGCATCGCCAGCGGCACGCGCTCAGCCTTCGCGCGCCGGGCGACGCCGCTGCCGAACTCCTCGTCCACCAGGACGCCGCAGACATCGCGCGGCGCACCCTCGGCCAGCGCCCGGACGAACGCGTCGAAGATGATCTCCTTGACCTGCACGATCCCGTCGCGGACGTCGGGCGGCACTGGCTCCGACGCGCCGAACAGGTCCTTCTCGAACGAGCCGCGGTGATCGAAAGCCACCAGGAACAGCGGCTTGTCATATCCGAGCGTCATGGGCGCCTCCTGTCGTGAGAGCGGTGACCTCAGCCGGAGTTCGGCAGGTGCCAGTGGAACGGGGCGACGAGCTTGTCCACCGACTCCGGGCCCCAGGAGCCGGGCGCGTAGGACTCGACCGGCGGCGGGTTCTCCAGCAGCGGCTCGGAGATCTCCCAGAGCCGCAGGATGCCGTCGGAGCTGGTGAACAGCGACTGGTCGCCGATCATCGCGTCCAGGATGAGGCGCTCGTAGCCTTCCAGCGCGTTCGCGACGGCGAACGAGTCGCTGTACTGAAAGACCATCTTCTCGCTGCCGAGCGACATCTCCGCGCCCGGCTCCTTGGCCAGGAACTTGGCCGTGATCGAGCCCGGATCGGCAAAGTCGATGATGATCTCGTTGCGGCGGCCATCGGGGATGTCCTTGCGATGGGCCTTGAACATCCGCAGCGGCGGCTCGTGGAAGCCGAGCGTGATGACCTGCCGTCCGGCGCCCAGGCTCTTGCCGGACCGGAGGTAGAACGGCACGCCGTGCCAGCGCCAGTTGTCCACCTCGGCCTTTACCGCGACCATGGTCTCGGTCTGCGACTCCGGCGCGACGCCCTTCTCGTTGCGGTAGCCCTCGTACTGGCCGCGCACGACGTGCCGGACGTCGATCGGCCGCAGCGCGTCGAACACCTTCAGCTTCTCGGCGCGCAGCTGCTGAGCTGTCAGCGACGTCGGCGGCTCCATGGCAACGAAGGCGAGCACCTGGAACAGGTGCGTCACGATCATGTCGCGGAAGGCGCCGGTCTTGTCGTAGAAGTCGGCGCGGCCCTCGATGGACAGCGTTTCCGGCACGTCGATCTGCACGTAGGCGATGTGCGAGCGGTTCCAGACTGGCTCGAACATGCCGTTGGCGAACCGGAAGGCCAGGATGTTGTCGACCGACTCCTTGCCGAGGAAGTGATCGATCCGGAAGATCTGCGACTCGTCGAAAACGGCATGCACGGCCTTGCCCAGCTCGACCGCGGACTTGTAGTCGGTGCCGAACGGCTTCTCGATGATCACCCGGGCGTTCTCCCCGGCCAGGCCGGCGTCGCCCAGCATGGTGACCACGGATCCGAACGCTGACGGGGGGACGGCGAGGTGGAAGATCCGCCGGGTTGAGCCGATCTCCTTCTCCGCGCGCGCCACCTCGTCCTTGAGCGGGCCGGCATCGTCCGGATCGGCGGCCGCGAAGGACAGGTGCTCGGAGAACTCGTCCCAGCAGTCCTTCTCGCTGGCCGGCTTCGTGATGCAGAAGTCCTGCGCTGCCTGCCTGGCGTGCTCCCGGAACTGCTCGCTGGTGATCGCGAAGCTGGCGGGCGAGGCCCCGATGATCTTGTATTTGCGCGGCAGCAGCCCGGCCGCGGCCAGGTGGAACAGGCCGGGCAGGAGCTTGCGCTTGGCCAGGTCACCGGTCGCGCCGAACAGCACGATCACGTGATCATCCGGCCGGCGCACGCTGCTGTGCGCCGGAGTCTTGCTGGCAGTGACTGTCATGAGGTCCTCGATCGTCGGGGGGTTCGGCGATGATGGCGCGGCGGCCAGCGGCTCACGCCGCCGATTCGTCCGCCATGATCAGTGAGCGCGTGGCCAGCACCCGGCCCGCCGGGATTGACTCGTCGCCGGCCAGCAGCTTCGCCAGCGGCTCCTTCTTGTCCTCGCCGGTGATCAGCCAGAGCAGCTGATCGGCCCTGGTGAGTGCAGGGTAGGTCAGTGTCATCCGCGGGTGACCCTGATACGGCTGGGTGACGGCGACCAGCGTGTCGGTGACCGTCAGCACCGGATCGCCGGGCACCAGCGACGCTGTGTGCCCGTCCGGCCCGAGGCCGAGGTGCACGAGGTCGAAACGCTGGGGCAGCACCGTCGCGTACGCGTTGGCGGCCGCGTCCAGGTCAGGGTCGGTCACCGGCATCGGGTGCACCCGCGCGGGCGCGTCGCCGATGCTCTCCTGCAGGTGCGTCAGGTTGCGGTCCGGGTCACCGTCCGGTGCCACCCGCTCGTCCACCTGGAACAGCTCGACGTCCGCCCAGGGCATGTCCTCCTTGGCCAGTTCGGCGAACATCGCCCACGGCGTGTGCCCGCCGCTGACCGCGAAGGTGAACCGGCCGTGATCCTCCACTGCCGCGCGGGCCAGCGCTGCGACGTAGGTGGCGGCCTGCGCCGCGACGGCGGCCGGGTCCGCCGCCACTTTCAGCTCGTGCTGCACCGGCTCAGCCCTTCTGCTCTGCGTGGCCGCCGAACTCCGAGCGCATGGCCGAGAGGATCTTGTCGGTGAAATCGCCGAGCCCGCGCGACTCGAACCGCTCGTACAGTGCCGCGGTGATGATCGAGGCGGGCACGCCTTCCTCGATGGCGGCCATGACGGTCCACCGGCCCTCGCCGGAGTCCGACACCCGCCCGGCGAAGCTGTCCAGGTTCGGGTCCTTGGCGAACGCGTCGGCGGTCAGGTCCATCAGCCAGGAGCCGATGACCGAGCCGCGGCGCCAGACCTCGGCGACCTCGCCGACATCGATCTTGTACTGGTAGGCCTCCGGGTCGCGCAATGGCGTGTTCTCGGCATCCGAGGCCTGCTGCTGCTGCAGCCCCACGTCGGCGTGCTTGATGATGGACAGGCCCTCGCCGATCGCGGCCATCATGCCGTACTCGATGCCGTTGTGAACCATCTTGACGAAGTGCCCGGCGCCGTTCGGGCCGCAGTGCAGGTAGCCGTGCGGCGCCGTGCTGTCGGCCAGGCTGCGGCCGGGCGTGGGCTCCGCGCTGCCCTCACCCGGCGCGATGGTCTTGAAGATCGGGTCCAGGTGCTGCACCGGCTCGTTCTCGCCGCCGATCATCAGGCAGTAGCCGCGGTCCAGGCCCCACACGCCGCCGCTGGTGCCGCAGTCGATGTAGTGAATGCCGGCTGCCTTGAGCTCCTTGGCCCTGGTGATGTCGTCGCGGTAGTACGAGTTGCCGCCGTCGATGACGATGTCGCCCTCGGCCAGCAGCGGCTTCAGCTGCTCCAGCGTGGCCTGCACGACAGCGGCCGGGACCATGATCCAGATCGCCCGGGGCTGCTCAAGCTTGCTGACGAAGTCGGCCAGGTCCGTCGAGCCGGTAGCGCCGTCGGCCGCCAGCTGTTTGACCACGTCGGCGCTGCGGTCATAGGCAACGCAGCGGTGGCCGTCCTTCATCAGCCGGCGCACCAGGTTTGCGCCCATCCGGCCGAGCCCGATCATGCCGAGCTGCATTGGCTTGTCTGTTGGCATCGCGGTCTGCCTTTCAGTTCTTCATTGCGGGAACGAGGTCGTTAGCGCCGGCTCTTCAGCGCCCGGTAGCGGCGGATCAGGGCATTAGTCGACGAGTCGTGCTTCAGGTCCGGCTCGGCCGCGGCTTCAAGCTCGGGGGCGATCTGGTTGGCGAGCGCCTTCCCGAGCTCGACTCCCCACTGGTCGAACGAGTCGATCTGCCAGATCGCGCCCTGAGTGAAGACGCTCTGCTCATACAGCGCGATCAGCGAGCCGAGCAGCCGCGGCGTGAGCACCTCGGCCAGCAGCACGTTAGTGGGGCGGTTGCCCTCCATCACCCGGTGCGGCACGACATTCTCCGGCGTGCCCTCGGCGCGGACCTCCTCCTCAGTCTTGCCGAAGGCGAGCGCCTGAGCCTGCGCGAACACGTTCGACGACAGGATGTCGTGATGGTCCCTGAGAGGATTAAGTGACTTCCCGAAGCCGATGAGATCAACGGGAATCAACTTCGTTCCCTGGTGAATAAGCTGGTAGAAACTGTGCTGCCCGTTCGTGCCGGGCTCGCCCCAGAACACCGCCCCGGTCTGGTAATCGACCCGCTCGCCGGTCAGCGTGACGTGCTTGCCGTTCGATTCCATCGTCAGCTGCTGCAGGTAGGCCGGGAACCGCTTGAGGTACTGGTCATAGGGCATCACGCCGACGGTCTGCGCGTCGAAGAAGTCGCCGTACCAGACGCACAGCAGGCCCATCAGGACTGGCAGGTTCTGCGCCAGCGGTGCCGTGCGGAAATGCTCGTCCATGGCGTGGAAGCCGGCCAGCATCTCGCCGAAGTTGCCCGGGCCGATCGCGATCATGGTGGACAGCCCGATGGCCGAGTCCATGGAGTAGCGGCCGCCGACCCAGTCCCAGAAGCCGAACATGTTGTCGGTGTCGATGCCGAAGGCCGATACCTTCTCGGCGTTCGTGGAGACGGCCACGAAGTGCCTGGCGACCGCGTCCTCGCTGCCCAGCTCGCCGGTGACCCAGTCGCGGGCGGACGTGGCGTTGGTCAGCGTCTCGAGCGTGCCGAAGGTCTTCGAGGAGATGATGAACAGCGTCTCGTCGGCCCGCAGGTCACGGGTCGCCTCGACGAAGTCGGTCGAGTCGACGTTGGAGACGAACCGGAAGGTCATGCTGCGGTCGGAGTAATGCCGGAGCGCCTCGTACGCCATGACCGGGCCGAGGTCAGACCCGCCGATGCCGACGTTGATCACATTGCGGATGCGCTTGCCGGTGTAGCCCTTCCACTCGCCGGAGCGGACCTTGTCGGCGAAGGCGCGCATCCGGCGCAGGACCTCATGCACCTCGGCGACGACGTCCTGGCCGTCCACGACGAGGTGCTCGCTCTCCGGCATCCGCAGGGCGACGTGCAGGACCGCGCGGTCTTCCGACACGTTGATGTGCTCGCCCGCGAACATCGCGTCCCGGTGCTGCGGCACGCCCGACTCCTCGGCCAGCTCGACCAGGAGCCGCATCGTCTCGTCGGTCACCCGGTTCTTGGAGTAGTCGAGGTAAATGCCCTCGGCCTCCGCAGTCAGCCGCTCGCCCCGGCCGGGATCTTCTTTGAAGAGGTCGCGCAGGTGGCGGCTGCCGATCTCGGCGTAGTGGCGCTCCAGGGCCTGCCACGCCTTGCGCTCGCGAAGCGGCGGGACGGCGGTCATTGACGTCTCCTTCACTGAACGGCCGGCTGGCTGGCCGGCCGGTTCGCTGGACGGCCGCGGCACATTCTTGTCCCGGCACGGTCCTGTCCCAGCACGGTCCCATCCCAGCACGGTTCTATCCCAGCACGGTCAGCGGCCGTGATACTGCCCGGCCCGGCGCTGCGCACACACGCGAGCCGGCTCCCTGGTGATGCTCCCACGGCCAGGCCAGCCAGCCGGGACCGGCAAGCGGACAGTTGGTGAACCCGTGGCGCCGCCTTGCCGTGGTAACTGGCATGGGCAGCGTCAGAAACGGAAGCGCCGGGTACAGCTCAGTCGAGGGCGGCCCGGCCGGGGACAGCGGTAGGGTCCGGGACGGCGGCAGGGTCGGGGACGGCCCGGCGAGGGGTGATATGGGCGACTACGGCTCAGTCGGCCGTGGCTCGGCGCGGCACAGCGCCGGGCCGCAGCGGCCGGCCTATCTGTGGCTACTCCTCCGGCTCGCCGGGGCAGGGCTGCTGGCCGCGACCGCGGCCATCCACCTCGACCTGTACCTCACCGGCTACCGGACAATCCCGACAATCGGCTGGCTGTTCCTGCTGCAGGTCATCTCCGGGTTCGTGCTCGCCGTGCTGGTGCTGGTGACGCCGGCGCGGCTCGCGGCCGGCAGGCTGGTAGCCGCGGGGGGCGCCCTGTTCGCGCTCGGAACGCTCGGCGGCTACCTGCTGACTGTGCAGTTCGGGCTCTTCGGCTTCCGTGAGGTGCGTACGACCGCGGGGATTGTGGCTGGCGTTATCGAGGTCGCGGCGTTTGCCGTGCTGGCGGCGTATGCGCTCCGCCCGGGCCTGCAGCCTGCGGCCGGTTCTGGCGGCCGCGGCCGCGGCGACCTGATGGCCTGGCTTGGCACCGGCGCGGTCTCGGTGGTGGCGCTGGCGCTACTCGGCGGAGCCCTCGCCGGAGCGGGCGGCCTGGCCGCGACCGGGTCCGGTTCTCCAGTTGCTCACGCAAGCGGATCCACCGCCGGCGGCGGCCTCCGGGTCACGACCATCGGCGGAGCGAAGGTGCTGACCAACGCGGCCGGGCGGACTCTGTACTGGTTCGCGCCGGATACGCCAACGAAGTCAGTCTGCAATGGCTCGTGCGCCGTCTACTGGCCGCCGGTCAGCGGGCCGCTGACGGCGGGCCCGGGCGTGACCGGCCATCTGGGTACCATCACCCGCAGCGGCGGAGCGACTCAGGAGACGTACGACGGTCATCCGCTCTATACCTACGTCGGCGACTCCGGCCCCGGCCAGGCCCACGGCAACAACCTCAACCTCAACGGCGGCCTCTGGCACGAAATCACGGTCAGCGGGGGCTAGATCAGCGTCGGCAGAGCGCGCATCGACGCCCAGAATTCCCGCCGGCCTCGACGTCCAGCCGCCCTCAGCGGAGGCTAGAGCGCCGTCAGCGGAGGCTAGATCAGCATCGGCAGAGCGCCGTCAGCGGGGCTAGAGGACCCTCAGCGGAGGCTGAGCGGGCCCACACGACCTACTGGTGCTTTTCACGTATTTCGTGCGCGCAGACCAGTACAAATCGGGTCACGCAATGCACGAGATCGATGAAAAGCCGCCGAGTCTAGCCACGCTTGGCCG
>Ga0302326_10006699_pt1 | contig 25773 bp, 28 predicted proteins | sample Palsa_T0_3_FD_202264 | JGI IMG/M metagenome (GOLD analysis project Ga0302326, IMG submission 202264) | Peat permafrost microbial communities from Stordalen Mire near Abisko, Sweden - Palsa_T0_3 | ecosystem: Environmental > Terrestrial > Soil > Palsa > Peat permafrost | place: Sweden: Abisko... | reverse complement strand
ACGTGGCACCAGTGGCATGCCGAGTACCCGATGCTGAGCAGGATGGGCTTGTCCTCGCGCCGCGCGCGCTCGAGCGCCTCGGGCCCCCACGGGTACCAGTCGACGGGGTTCTTCGCGTGCTGCTGCAGGTACGGCGACAGCTCTCCGGCGAGGCGATTCACACGCGGAGCATAGACTCAGTTCGGGGCGGTGATCTCGACGCGCAAGAGCTTGCGCCCAATGAAGAGGTAGTCACCGTTGGTGAGCTCGCGCTCCTGCTTGAGGCGCAGATACGTCCCGTTGCGGCTGCCGAGGTCCGTCAGCGTGAGCTTGCCCCCGGCCTCCTCGAGCTTGCAGTGCGCCGCGCTCATGTAGAGGTCCGAAGCGAAGTTGAGGTCGCAGCCCTCGCGGCCGATCTGCAGCACGTTGCCGCGAGCGCACACCGCCATGCCGAAGGTGCCGCCTTCGAGCACCTGCGAGAGCTTGAACTGCGTCTGGTGCTTGGGCGACGTGTAGAAATACGTGCCGTCCGGGGCGGGCCCGTCGTTGGGGCGGGGGGACCCGTCGATGCGAAAGAGCTGCTCGCCGGCGAGGAAGCTCTCGCCCGGGGAGACCTCGACGCTGCCGTGCACGCGCCAGTACACGCCGTTCATCGATCCCTCGTCGCGAACGACGAGCTTGCCCCCGCGGTAGAAGATGTTCGCGTGCCGGGGCGACACGAACGGATCGTCGGGGAAGGAGATCTGACCGTTGCGGCCGAGCACGTGCTGCTCGGCGCTGAGCTGGTACACGAGCCCCTCGACCCCCTCGCCGCGGATGAGGATCAGCTTGGCGCGCCCCGGCGTCTGCAGCTGGCCGAAGAACTGCGTCCGGAAGTTGAGGATATCGGGCGGGATGGCCGCTCCGCAGCGCCCGCAGAATTTGTGGGCGATGGGCACCGGCGTCGAGCACGACCTGCACACGTAGTTTCTGGCCTGTTCCATCAACTCCTCCTGGGAGGGCTTGTCGCTCGGGAACGACGATACCGCACGGACTCCCGTCGTGGCTTCCTCTTCGACCGGGTTGGGCGAGGATACCGCCGATCCGCCCGGGTTTGCATGAGCCGTGGCGCCGCGCGTGGGAGTCGCAGGGGGGGCGGGGGGCACCGCGGCGACGAGGCTGCCGACCGTCCGTCGAGGCTTGAGCACCTCGTTGCCGAAGATCGACACCGGCGCGGGAGGTCCGGCCTGAATGGACTCGCTGCGCGCGGGGGGACGCGGGACTTGCGGTTTGGCCGCGGCGCCGAGGGCCAACTGGCCCCCACACGAGCAAACCTGCGCAGATCCCATCGCGCTGTAGCGGTCACACCGCCCGCATACGACGCCGATGACGATGGCCATGAGCCCGCGCCAGCGTACCAAAAATCCAGGGCGGACGCGCCCTCCCCCTCGATCACCACAAGAGGGCGAGGGCGAGCTCGCCCGGCTTTGCCACGCGAAAGAGGACATGCTCGCAGGCGCGCGCGTCGACGTCGCCGAAGTCGCGCGAATCGAGATGCACGTGTCGATCGTCGCTCACGAGAAACCAGCGGCCGGCATCGACGGTGCGCTTCTGCGCCGCGCGCGGGTTGGCGAAGGACCGGAGCACCGAGAAATTCACCTCGCCGTACTCCTCGACCTCGCACGCGAGCGTCAGGTCGTTGCCCGAGGTGGGATCGTGGACGACGACGTCCGCCGGATCGCACCGGCGCGCGGCCGGGGTGTGGTGACCGTCGACGTTCACGATCTCGCCGTCGAAGGTCACGGTCTCGCCCGCCTTGGCGATCGCGCGTGCGACGACGAAGCGCCCGGGTGCGTCCGGGTCGGGGCATCGCGCCAGGTAGCCGTGGTCGAGCGTCGAGTGTCGGGCCACGAGCACCACGTCGCCGGGGCTCAGCGTGGGGGCCACCGACGCCGTGAGCAGGGGGTCGTCGGCTGGCACGACCCACACGTCGAGCACGAGCTCGTAGAGCGCCAGGGCGGCGACGGCCGCCATTCCCAGCACCCATGCGAGAAACTTCGCCATGCCCCAACCGAAGAGGCTAGCGATCGACGGACGAGCCGGTGGGCAAATCGAAACCTACCTCGGCGCCAGGGCCGTCGCCTGCGTTGCGGGCGAAGACCTTGCCCCCGTGCGCCTCGACGACGCGCCGGACGATGGCCAGGCCCAAGCCGTAGCCTCCGCCGACCGAGGGCCGCGCCCGTGCGGCGTCGCCCCGGACGAAGGGCTCGAACGCTCGCTGCGCGAAGCCTTGCGGAAAGGCGCTGCCGCGGTCGCGCACCACGACGCGCACGACGTCACCAACGCGCTCGACGCGAACCTCGATGGGCGCGTCGGCCGGGTGGCCATGCGCGCGCGCGTTGACGAACACGTTTTGCACGGCGCGCGCCAGGAGCGCAGCGTCGAACTCCACGTCGATCGCGGGCGAGTCTCCCTCGACCGTGACCGCGTAGAGGGGAGGGGAGGGCTCGGCGGCCGCGCGCTCGCGGAGCCACGTCACGATGTCGCGTCTCTCTCTGCGCAGGTCGGCCAGGCCGGAGCGCGCCGCGTCGAGCAGGTCGCCGAGCAGGGCGTCGACGGTGACGAGCTGCTTCTCGATGTCGTCGAGCGCGTCGGACGCCCGCGCGGGGCGCGCGGCCTCGCTCGACGCTAGGGGCTCGCCGCCGAGACGGTCGCGCGCGATCTCGAGGGCGATGCGCGCCCGCGCCAGCGGAGAACGCAGCTCGTGGCTGATGGCGCCGAGCAGCTCGCGCTGGCCACGCACCATCGCCTCGAGCGCCTCGGCCATGCGATTGAACCGGACGCCCACGTCGCGCACCTCCTGCGCGACCCATCGCCCCCTTCGGTTCGCCACATCCGTGCGGAAGGCCAGATCGCCGCCCCCGAAGCGATCGGCGGCCCGCGCGAGGCGTTCGAGCGGCTCGGCGAGCTGGTTGGCGACGGCCCCGGCCATGCCCGAAAGGAGCAGGACGACGAGCAGGAGGGCCAGCGCGAACCTCCACCAGGCCCACGCGCCCGGTCGCGGACCGAAGCGGTCCATCTCGAGCCCGCCGACGAGCGCCCCATCGAGCGACACCGGTACGAAGACGTGCTGCAGCCCCTCGGGCGCGATCCATCCCCCCCGGTCGGCCGTGCGGCGGACGCGCGGGGGCAGCCGATGCGGGTCACGCACCAGACGGACGTCGAACCCGGTGACGTCGCGGACTTCGGTCAGATAGGCGCGCACGGCGTCCGGATCGGTCCAGATGCTGGCGAGGTGCAGCGAGACGTTCTGCGCCATGGCCTCGGCGCCCGTGACCGCGTCGGGGCGCGTCGTGAAGACGACGAGCGCGCTCGTCGCCATCGCCAGCACGATCGCCCCGACGAACCATGAGAAGAGGCGGGATCGCAGCGTTCGGGACCGGCGGCGGTGCATGCCGATCACTATCGTCGACCCGCGCCCGGGCGGCGGGGATTTACGAAGACTTACGAGGGGCGCAAGAGCACGTAGCCGACGCCTCGCACCGATCGGATGCGCCGCGGTTCGCGCGCCCCGTCGCCCATCTTTTGACGCAGGTGTGAGACGTGGACGTCGAGGGAACGATCGACGATCGGGTCGTACGCTCCGCCGGACTTGGCGCGGTGGTCGCGGAGCACCTCGCTTGCCAGCTCCTCGCGCGTCACCGTCTCGCCCGCCCGACGCGCCAGCACGACGAGGACCCGAAACTCGAACGACGTCAGCGAGAGCTCGCGGCCGCCGAGGACCGCCTTGTGGCCGGGCACGTCGATGGCGAGGTCGCCCACCTCGATCCGGCTGGCCGGCGGCGCTTGCTCGGCAGGCCGCGACCGGCGCAGCACGGCGCGCATCCGCGCGAGCAGCTCGCGGGGGTTGAACGGCTTGGGCAAGTAGTCGTCGGCGCCGATCTCGAGCCCCACCACGCGGTCGGCATCCTCGCCGCGCGCCGTGAGCATCACGATAGGCAAGTTGCTCTCCGAACGGATAAGGCGGCACACTTCGAAGCCGTCGATCCCTGGCAGCATCACGTCGAGGAGGACGATGTCGTACCGGTCCTTCGAGGAAGCGATCCGCTCGACGGCGCCCGCACCCTCCGCGATGTGCTCGATGGAGACGCCGTGCGGGCCGAGGTAATCGCGCAGCAGGGTCGCGAGCTCGAGGTCGTCGTCGACGAGCAGCGCCCGCACGGGGGTCATTCTTCGCGCTCGCCGGCGAGCGCGCGCCGCAGGAAGCTGTGCGCGCGCAGGGTGAGCGGGCCGTCGGGGTGGTCGCGCAGCCAGACGCGGAACGCATCGGCTGCGAGGCCGAACTTGTGCCGTCGCAGATTGGATACTCCCCGCGCGTACGCCGCCGGGTACTCCGGGTCGAACGTCGCTAGCCGCGCGATCCGCTCGAGGCGCCGTGACTCCACGGCCGCCGTCTCCGCTTGCGCGACCGCCTCGCACGTACGAACGTCGTGGGCCCCGCGTCGTGCAGAATCGAGGGCTTCGCGCGCCGCCTGCGCCGGGAGGGCGTGGTCGAGATAGAGCGCGTAGAGCGCGCGCCGCTCGTCGAGCGAGAGGTCAAAGGCCTTGTTGCCGTCGAGGTTGAGGAACGTGTTCCACATCTGCTTGAACATCGCGATGAGCGCCGCGTCGCCGGCGACGATCGTGTGGCCCTCGCACCAACCCTCGTCGGTCATCGCCTTCACGAACGTGCCGGCCAGCTCCGTGAGCTCCGGCGACTCGGTGCCGGATTTCTCGAACGCGTGCACCTCGTCGAGAAACTCCTCGAGCTGCACCGCCCGCAGGCGCAAGAGCGGCTCGCTTCCCCCCGGCAGCGCCTCGACGAGGGCGGTGTCGACGGCGCTCCTCGCCTTCACGATGACCCGGTCGTCCCTTTGGAGCTCCAGCCGATGAAAATCGCGGATCGCGGAGCCGAGCGCCCGCACGGCACCCGGCAAGGGCTGACGACGCGCGGCGGCAGCCCGGTCCCGATCGGCCGCCGCCTCGCGGGCGAGCTCCGACGCGTGGGGGATGGGGAGCGGGACCGCGTCGGGCTCGGCCGCGCGGGGCAAGAGCAAGACGCCAAGCGCGAGCGCCGCGCCCATCGGCACGAGCGCGAGGGGCGCGGCCCGCGCGAGTTCGTCGAGGCGGCTCGTCTTCGTCGGCGGCGCCATGAGTCATGCTACGCCGATGCGCGCCTGCGATGGTACACTGGAGAATCGTACGCGCGGGGGGACTTCACACCCAACGGCAGCACGCAAAGGTCAACGTGGAACACCGCAAACATCATCGAGTATCCGTCGACCTCCCGGTGGAGATCACGGCCAAGACGTCCGACACCCGGGTCCCCGGACTCGCGTCGGACCTTTCGCTCGGGGGGATGTTCGTGAGGACGGCGCAGCCTCAACCGTTCGGCGCCCAAGTCGTCGTGCACGCGACGCTCACGCCGAAAAAGACGCCATTCCAGCTCGCCGCCGTCGTGCGCTGGACGCGCGAGGACGGCATGGGGCTCCAGTTTCTACCCCTCGGTGCGCACGAGACGCACGCCATCATGGAGCTGACCGACCAGCTCCATGAGCAGAGCCGCGAGTAGCGCAGCGTCGAGCCTTTGCTGTCATCCCGAGCGGAGCGAGGGACCCATGGACGCCGCCTTCTGCGCCCTCCGTGGGGTCGTTCGCTTCGCTCAGGATGACAGCAAATCTTGCCTCAGTTCGAGAAGTCGACGCGGATGTTCACGCTTCCGTTCCGCGGAAACCGGGTGCGATAGATCGGCTCGGCGGCGCAGGCGTTGATGTCGGGGGCGACCGGGGGCTCGAACCGCGCCGAGTGGACGTTGCCGTCGTTGCCGACCCAAAGATGAAGCGTCGTGCTGACGACGACGGTCACGCCGGCCGGCTTGGGGTGCTCGCTGATGCAGGCGCGCACCGCGCGTGCGACGGTGTTTTCAGCATCGGGATCGGGTCCTGGCGGCGCCACCGCAGGGGCCGGGGCCGGTTCGACTACAGGGCTCGCGCTCGACGAAGGCGCCGGGGGCTCGACGGCCGACTCGGCGGGCGCCGCTGCGCCGGCCTTCGGCGCAGCATTGACCGCGGGCCGCGGCTCTACGAAGGGCATGGACGACCGGGCGGAGGCCGGCGGGTTCACCACGGCCGTCGGCGGCGCCGGGGAGACCACCGAATCGAACCCCGTCTCCGGTTCCCGCACCGCCGCAGGGTCGTGAATCACCGCCATCGTCCCGCGGATGTCTGCCGCGGCGAACTCGGCGTGGGCCGGCGCCGTCACCAGCGTTCCCAACACCGATCCGACCCGCGGTGCTCGCCCCACCGAGACGACGCCCTCGCTCAGGTCGACGGTGACGCGGCCCCCGTCGCGCGCGACCCGCAGGCGCGTCCCGTGGACGGCGACGCGTGACCCATCGATGTCGACCGCGAAGGCCTCACCGTTCGCGACGGGCACTACCTGGGCATCGACGGCCCCCTGTTCGAGCGTCAAGACGAGCGGGGCCTCTACCCGGGCGACCACCGCGCGCGCCCCCGGCTCGACCAGGATCGTGAACCTTCCGGGGCGGACGAACGTGGCCCGTGCTCCGCGGCCTTCGATCACGTCGCCCCGTCGAAGCGACGTCCCCACGGACGCGGGCGCGCCGTTGACGTAGATCTGGCCGTCGCCGTCGACGGCCAGCAGTGTGGCCGCGATCCCGCTACCATCCCCGTCCTGCGACGTCAGGCGACCCGGCCGCACCAGCAGGACCAGGACGATCACGGCCGCCGCGAGCGCGGCCGCAGCACCTATCCAGATCTGCCCCCGCTCGCGGGCGGCGCGATCGCGCGCGGCGCGCCCTTCGGCTTCCAGGCGCGCGAACAACGCCTGGTCGATCTCGTCCCAGTCGACGGCCTCCGGGCGGAACGCCGCGCGTGCTTCGGCGACGACCCGGTCGAGCGCCTTGCTCATGCGCCACCGTCCATTTCAGACGTCTTGGAGAACCCGAGGCGTAGCCCCGCGAGCGACGGTTCGTCCACCAGCATCGCCTCGAGCTCGCGTCGTGCATAAAACAGGCGCGTCCGGACGGTGAGCACGGGAGCCCCGACGATCCGACCGATCTCCTCCGGAGAAATCCCTTCGAGCTCGTGCAGGATGAAGACGATCCGCTTCTTGTCGGCCAGGCGGTCGAGGAGTCGGCCGAACGCCCGCATGCGCTCGCGCCGCTCGGCGTCCTCGTCGGGGCCGCCCTGGTGCTGGGCGATGTCGCCCACGGCCTCGTCTGCGAACGCGGGCCGGCTCCGCGCCGCGCGCCGGTGCATCAAGACCACATTCACCGTCACGCGGTGCAGCCAGGTGCTGAACTTGGACTGACCGCGGAAGTCTTTCAGGCTGCGGTGGACCTGGACGAACACCTCTTGGACGACATCGTCGACGTCGCCCCGGCCGCCGAGCATCCGGAACACGAGGCGGGCCACGGCCATCCTGTGCTTCTCGTAAAGCTCCCGGAACGCTGCCCGATCGCCTGAGGCCGCGCGCGCGACGAGGCTTGCGTCATCGCTCATCCGCGCTTTTTCCTCGCGAGGACGCGGCGCGCCCGCGGCGAACGCCACGTACGAAGGAGCCAGGGAGGCCGGAAAGACCGACGCGACAGCCACCACCCCTTTTTGGATGCGCCCCTAGCGAACTCATTCAGATCCCCAAGTGTCGAAGACCTGCCGAATCCGTCACGTGACGCACGGCGGCGTCGCCCGGATCACGCCCGGCGATGCTCGGACTCGGCGCGGGGACGGTTGAGCAGATCGCGGACGTCGACCAGTAGGAGCGCGAGGACAGCGACGGCGGCCATGACGAGCATCGCGCCAGGGTGCCGCGCCCCACGGTTTCGGCCCAGTTTTCGGCTACGTCCACCGAGGCCTCTCCCCATGCGCAACCGGCCTACGGTGGTCCCGGAGGCCGGAAGCTCGAGGGACGCTGGCGCCCCCTCGAAGTGACTAGAACAGCGTACGAAGCTCCACCGCGTCCTGCTTCTTCTGCGTCAGGATGTGATTGATGGCGTGAAGCAGGCGCGTCTTGGTTGGCCCGCTCATCTTACCGCCCCGAAGGGCGGCGTCGAGTGCGCGAGGGGTGACCGGCCGGCCCGACCGGGGCTTGCGCGTCTCCTTGGGCCCGGCCGCGTCGCCCTCGGCCTTGCGGCCCTGGCGCTTCTTCAGCTTGATGATGCGGTCCTCGGGGCGGAGCGACTCGAGCTCGCGCGAGGCCGACAGGATCCGGCGCGGATCGACCTTCTTCGAGACGAGGAACTGCGCGAACTTCGTCTGCGGTTCGGCCGCGACGTCCTTGGCGCTCGCCTTCTTCGGCGCAGCCTTCTCGGCGCTCTTCGATTCGGTGCTGGTCGCCTTCTTCGTCTTGCTCTTTTTGTCGGTGCCGTCGGCCATGGGGGCCGGGACCCTACAAGACGAGGTTCCTCCATGCAAGACGAGGGCAGGACGAGGCCAAACGGCCCCCATTCGGCCGGGCTCGACGCGCGGCGCCCGATGCAGCAAGAGTAGGGCATGAGCAAGGCCACCACGACCTCGGTCCCCGTGTTCATCGCCTCGGCGGCCCGGACGCCGATCGGCTCTTTTCTGGGCGCGCTTTCGCCCGTTCGCGCACCGGACCTCGGCGCGGCAGCCATCCGCGGGGCGCTCGCCCGCGCGGGGATCGCCGCCGACGCCGTCGGCGAAGTGTTCATGGGCAACGTCCTCTCGGCCGGGATCGGGCAAGCCCCCGCGCGGCAGGCCAGCATCTACGCCGGCATCCCGAACACCGTCCCCACGACGACGGTGAGCAAAGTGTGCGGGTCGGGGATGCAGGCCGTCATCCTCGGCGCCCGCGCGGTGGCGCTTGGCGACGCCGACATCGTCGTCGCGGGCGGCATGGAGTCGATGTCCAACGTGCCCTACTACCTGGACAAAGCGCGCAGCGGCTACCGCATGGGCGACGGCAAGATCGTCGACGGGATGATCTACGACGGCTTGTGGGACCCGTACGGCAACGTCCACATGGGCTCGTGCGGCGACCGGTGCGCGGCCGAATACGGCTTCACGCGGGCGCAGCAAGACGAGTACGCCGCGGAGAGCTTCCGCCGCGCGCTCTCCGCCCAGAGAGAAGGGCAGTTCGACGCCGAGATCGAGCCCGTCAGCGTCCCATCGCGCAAGGGCGAGCCGGAGAAGGTGAAGACGGACGAAGGACCCGGCAAGGGCGACCCGTCGAGGTTTGCAGCGCTCAAGCCCGCCTTCTCGAAAGAAGGAACCATCACGGCGGCCAACGCTTCGAGCATCAACGACGGCGCGAGCGCGCTCGTCCTGGCGAGCGAGCAGGCCGTCGCCAAGCACGGCCTCGTGCCCCTGGCGCGCATCGTCGGTTACGGCGCCGCCGCCCAGGCGCCCGAGTGGTTCACGACGGCCCCCGCCAAGGCCATCGACCAGACGCTCGCCCGGTTGGGAATCGCCAAGCAGGACATCGACCTCTACGAGATCAACGAGGCCTTCGCGGTGGTCGCGATGGCGTGCACGAAGCTCTCTGGCCTCGACCCCGCCAAGGTCAACGTGCGCGGCGGGGCCGTGGCCCTCGGCCACCCCATCGGCGCTTCGGGCGCGCGCATCCTGACGACGCTCCTCTACACGATGAAAGATCGCGGCAGCAAGCGGGGCCTCGCGAGCATCTGCATCGGCGGCGGCGAAGCCCTGGCCGTCGTCGTCGAGCGGTGAGTCGGAGTTGAGCGGGCCGCGCGAGATCTTCCGTACGGTCGATCAACTGGCGACGCGTACGCCGACGTTGCCCCCGGCGACGCACACGAACAGCTATGCGATCGGCGGTCGCGATGTCCTCCTGGTCGAGCCTGCGACGCCGTACGCCGACGAGCAGCGCGCGTGGCTGGCGTGGGCGCGGTCGCTGCCGTCGCGCGGGAGGCGGCCGATCGCCGTCGTGGCGACGCACCACCACGCCGACCACGTGGGCGGCGCGGCCGCGCTGACGCGAGAGCTGGGCTTGCCCCTCTGGGCGCATGCCGAGACGGCCTCGCTCCTCGACGTGCCCGTCACGCGCCGCCTCGCCGACGGCGACGTCATCACGCTGGCGGGGCCGATCGAGGAGCGCTGGACGGTGCTGCACACCCCCGGCCACGCCCCCGGGCACGTGTGCCTCTGGAACGAGGACGAGCGCGTCGTCATCGTAGGAGACATGGTCGCCAGCGTCGGGACGATCCTCGTGAAGCCGGGCGACGGCGACATGGGCGCGTACCTCGAGCAGCTCGAGCGCCTTGCCTGCCTCGACGCGCAATGCGCCTTGCCCGCCCACGGCGACCCGATCGAGCACCCGACCGGCCTGTTTCGTTGGTACATCGAGCACCGCCGCAAGCGAGAGGCGAAGATCCTCGCTGTCGTGGCGCGGTCGGGACCGCCCGGGGCGACCGCCGAGGCGATCCTCCCGGACGCCTACGACGACGTGCCCGCGTCCACCTGGCCCATCGCCCTCCTCAGCGTCCGGGCCCACCTGGAGAAGCTCGCCCGCGAGGGCCGCGTCCGCGAGACGCCCGGCGCGCGCTATGTTGCCGCGCCATGAGCTGGGAGCTTGGCTTCGTCGCCGTCAGCGCGCTCCTCGGTGAGCCGCCCGAGGCCGTCGTCGTCGCGGTGGGTGGCGCGGACGGCTCGGGCGCGGTTCGATGGCACGAGGCTCTTCGCTCTCTGTCACGCGAGGACCGGGCGCGCGAGATTGCCCGCGCCGTCGCGCCGCTCGCGGCCGCGATCGAGAAGGCCACGCTCGCATGATCTCGCGCGCGCGCGTCATCGTCGCCGCCGAAGCCGGAGGCGCCCGGCCCCTGCTGCAGCCTTCGCCGCCGCCCCCTCGCGGTCGGCGCATCGCGAGCGAAGAAGCCGCTGCCCACGACGAGGCCGCCCGCATCGTGCGCGACGCGAACATGCGGGCCGACGATCTCCTCGCTCGGGCCCGCGCTGCCGCTTCGGAGGTCGCCTCGACGGCCGCGTCCGAGGCGCGCGCAAAGGCCGACGCGGAGACGGCCGCTCGCTGGATCGCCCTTCGCGCCGCCGAGGCGCGGCGCTTCGATCGGGACGCCGAGCCTGTCGTCGTCATCGCGGTGGCGCTCGCCGAGCGGCTCCTCGGCGCCGCGCTCGACCTCGATCCGGCCCGGATCGTGCCCATGGCGCGCGCCGTCCTCGAAGAGGCGCGCGGCGCTCGCCGGGCCGTGATCGACGCGCACCCCCTCGACGCCGCCGCCCTTCGCGAGCTCTTGACGACCGAGGGCCTCGACCTTCAATCGGTCGAGGTGCGCGACGACTCGGCCGCCCTTGCGCGCGGCGACCTCCGGCTGCACACCGAAATGGGAACCATCGATGCCCGCCTTGCCCCCCGATTCGAGCAACTCGCCACCGCACTCCGCGATGCCCTCCGAGCCCAGCCGCCTGACCGCTGACGGTCTGCCCCCCGCGCAGCCCAGGGCGTTCGCGTGGCGGATCAACGCGGTGCTCTTCGTCGCCACGGTGGCGAGCGTCTTCGGCACGAGGTTCATCGCCGAAGGCGACGCGGGCACGTCGCGCACGGCCCTCATCTACGCCGGCCAGTTCACGGCGAGCCTGCTGGCCATTCTGCTCGCGCACGAGTTCGGCCACTACATCGCGGCGCGCCTGCACAAGGTCGAGGCGTCGCTGCCGTTCTTCATCCCGCTGCCGATGCTCTCGCCGTTCGGGACGATGGGCGCCGTCATCCGCATGCGCTCGGTCATCCCGACGCGACGAGCCTTGCTCGACATCGGCGCCGCCGGCCCTCTGGCGGGGGGGGCGCTCGGCCGGCCGCCCGCCGCCTGGGGCGGCGCCCGCGCGCGGCGCGGCTCGCACGACGCGATCGACGCGGGGATGCAGCTCGGCGACTCGCTCTTGCTAAGGCTGCTCGATCGCTGCTTCGCGCCGGCGGTGCCAGAGGGGATGGACTTGTGGCTCTCGCCGGTGGCCTCCGCGGCCTGGGTCGGGATGTTCATCACGATGCTCAACCTGCTGCCCATCGGGCAGCTCGACGGCGGCCACGTCGCCTTCGCCCTCTTCGGCCCGCGACAGAACCGGATCGCGCAGTGGGTGCACCGGTCGATGCTGGTGTTCTTCTTCGTCAGCGTGTTCAGCTTCGTCGCGCGTGACGTGCGGGCCGGGATGGGCTTTTGGCACATCGGGCGCGCCGTCAACAACTCGATCTTCTGGCTTGTCACCTTCGAACTCCTCGCCGTCCTGGGCGCCCTGTCGCCAGGCGCCCGCGCGCGCACGGACGTGACGCCCACCCCGCTCGACTTCCGCACGCGCCTCTTTGCGACGATATGGCTCGCCCTGCTCGCCGGCATCTACCAGAGCAGCTCATCGCCGCTCGTGTGGACGGCATGGTTCGGCGGCCTGGCGCTGCTCCTCGTGATGGAAGCGCGCGGCGGCGTCCTGCGCGACTCGTCGACCCTGCTCGACCACCCCCCGACGGGCGCCCAGCCCCTCTCGCGCACGAGGGCGATCGTGGCGGGCGTCACCCTCGCGTTCTTCCCCGCGCTCTTCATGCCGACGCCGATCGCGATTTAGAAGCGCGGCCCTCTTCGCTGTCATCCTGAGGCCGAAGGCCGAAGGACCCCACGCGGACCGACCAGCTTCCGGGGCAAGTGGGGTGCTTGGCTGCGCTCCGGATGGCAGCAAAAGGCGCGCCTTCAGAGCTTGATCTCGTAGTCCTCGGTCACCGGGTTTGCGAGCATTTCGTCGGCCATTTGGGCGAGGCGGACGGCAAGGTCGGGGCCGCCGGCTTTGGCGTCGTCGATTTCGATCTCGATGATCTTGCCGACGCGCACCTCGCTGACGCCCTCGAACCCGAGCTTGCCGAGGGCGCGGCGCACGGCGTCGCCCTGCGGGTCGAGCACCTCCGTCTTCACCCGGACGATGACGGTCGCCTTCATCGTGCGCCCTCGAGGCCGAGGTTCTTCTTCATCCGCTCGAGCGGCGGCTGGGTGTCCGGGACGAACTCCTCGCCCGTGATCTGCTCGTAAGCCGTGATGTAGCGCTCCGCCGCGCCGACGCGCACGTCGTCGGTCATCGGGGGCGCATCGCCGTCGCCCTTGTAGCCCTGGCCGATGTACCAGCGACGCACGAAGTCCTTGTCGAGCGGATCGGGATCCTGCCCGGCGTGAAAGCGCTCCTCGTACGTGCCCGCGCGCCAGAAGCGCGACGAGTCGGGCGTGTGGATCTCGTCGATGACCACGAGCTTGCCGTCCGCCGTCCGCCCGAACTCGTACTTCGTGTCCACGAGGATGAGCCCTCGCTCGGCGCACGAGCGCTGGCCCGCCGCGAAAAGCCTCATGGCGATGACGGCGGCTTCGTCGAAGTCACGCGCCGTCACGAGCCCCGTCGCCAGGATCTCTTCGCGCGAACCGGAGACGTCGTGCTCGCCCTTCGGGGCCTTGGTCGTCGGCGTGAGGATCGGCTCGGGCAGCTTCTGATGCTTCTTCAACCCGTCCGGAAGGCGATGGCCGCAGAAGTCACGGACGCCGCGCTCGTAGTGCGTCCACAGACTCGTCGACGTCGTGCCGGTCGCATACGCGCGCACGACCATCTCGACGAGGATGGGCGTGCACTCGATGCAGCGAAGGACGTTGGGGTCCGGCACCGAGAGCATGTGGTTGGGGGCGACGCTCTTGGTCTGCTCGAACCACCACGCGGCGAGCCGGTTGAGGACCTGGCCCTTGAAGGGCACCGTCCCGAGGACGCGGTCGAACGCGCTGATGCGGTCGGTGACGACGATGAATCGTTCGCCTCCGCGCGTGTAGTTGTCCCGGACTTTGCCTTCGTACTTGGCGCCCAGGGCGGGGAAGTCGGTTGCGTCGAGGCAGTGGGGGAGGGAGCCACGCAGGGTGGCCTGGCTAACCATGGTTCAGCCCCTACTAGCGCATCGGGGCAGGGGACGGGAGAGGGAGCGAGAGGGCGGGCGCGAGCGTGGGCGCGGGCGCGGACGCGGGCGCGGACGCGGGCGCAGGCGCGGACGCGGGCCGCAGGCGCAGGCGCGGACGCGGGCGCAGGCGCGGGCGCGGACGCGGGCGCAGGCGCGGAGGCTCACGCCTGCGCGCTCGCCCGCGCTCACGCCTGCGCGGGTTCTCCCTACTTGCGAGTACATTGGCTACCTGGCGTGGAGTCTGCTCGGCTCGTAGCTTTGCCGTCATGAGTGATCGGGCCGGGGCTCTTTCGTTGCTCATTGCGGCGGCAACCGTTGCGGCTTCGGCCTGCGGGTCGTCGTCGAACAAGGGGGCGGCGGGGGCGGGCGATAGTGGGGCCACCGGGACCGGCGGTAGCTCGAGCTCCGGGGCTGGGGGCTCCAGCGGGGGGAGCGATGCAGGGACGCTCGCAGACGCGAGTGCGTCGGGCGATGGGGGCGCGGAGGAGGGGGGGAGCACCCCGCCGTCGCAATCCGTCCTTCAGCGAGGAAACGATCTCTACCGGCGCGCCACGTACGTCGAGCCCGAGCTGACACAATCCGCCGTCACGTCGATGGCGCCGGACGCGACCTTCAACGACAACGCGACCTTCCCCGCCAACGGCATCATGACGACGAACCAGGGCACCGCGTCGGTCCTGTACCTCGAGCAGGGGCCGTCGCAGGCCGGCTGTCCGACGGGTGCCTCCGGGTGCACGGCGACGGCGCGCGCGGCGGGCGCCGGGCTGTTCTTCGCCTTCCCCGCGCTCGGCTCGAACCCGAACGTCTTCGCTTTCGACGAGACGACGGGGCTCACCACCTGGAGCACCCGCGTCACCAACACGCCCGGCTCAAACGGCGGCGACGGGATCCGCGGGACGCCCGTCATCGACCCCGTCTCGCGTCGCCTCTTCGTCGTGACGGGCAACGGCCCGCACATGGTTCACGCGCTCTCCGTGGATACCGGCGTCGAAGTCACGACCGGCGGGTGGCCCGTCATGCTCACCAACACGACGGTGTCGGCCGACGCGGGCGCGTTCAACTCCTCGAACCAGAATCAACACGGCGCTCTCCTTCTTCTGAACGGCATCCTCTACATCCCCTTCGGCGGCGAATACGGCGACGGCGGGGAGTACCGCGGCTGGGTCATCGCGATCGACATCGCGAACCCGACGCAGGTCGGAGCGTGGGCTACGCGCAGCCCGCGCTCGGGCATTTGGGGGGCAGGCGGACTCGCCTCCGACGGCACCAACGTCTTTGCCGTCACGGGCGATACGACCAGCGAGCCGCGCGCCACGTCGGACTCTCAGGAGGTCGTGCGCCTCACCGGGCTCGCGCAGTTCACGCGCGACGAGGCGAGTGTCTTCGTGCCGACCGAGTGGCAAGGCTGGGACCAGCCCATGGGCGACCTCGACTTCGGGGCGTCGACGCCCTCCTTCGTGCCCCTGCCTGCGGGGTCGAATCCGCCGTCGCTCCTCGTGGCGCCCGCGAAGGCGGGCCGCGTCTTCGTCCTGAACGGCGCCGACCTGAGCGCCGGCACCTACCCGACGCCGGGCGGCTCGCTCGCCGACCTCGCCGTGGCCGACACGACGGCCGAGTCGGTCTACACGGCGCCCACGATCTACACGTCGGCCTCCGGCCTCCACGCGGCGATCAACGCGGGCAAAGGCCCCTTCACTTGCCCGGCGGCGACGCCCAAGGCCAACGAGATGGTCATGTCGATCCTCCTTCAGCCGGGGCAGTCGACGGTGGCCCAAGTCTCGTGGTGCGCGCCCAACTCCGCGGGCGGAGGCCACCTGAACTACCCGCCCATCTCCACGACGACCGACGGCGTCAGCGCGAACCCCATCGTATGGTTTCTCAGCGGCCCGACCGCCGACGCCGGACAGCCCGCCGGCAGCAGTCAGCTCACGGGCGTCGACGGCGACACGGGCGCGGTCGTCGTCGCGACGACCGGTGCGCCTTGCACGGACGTGCCCAGTATGAGCTTCCCGATCGCCGTGAACAACCGCATCGTCGTCGCCGCGCTCGGCCATCTTTGCTCGTGGTCGCTCCATGGCCAGTGAGCCCGTGCGCGCCCCGCGGGGCCTCGGCACGAGGGCCGGCGCGGCGCTCGGCTTCGCGTTCGTGGCGTGTTCATCGAGCCACGAACAGGGCTTGCCGGGCGACAGCGGGGCATTGGACGCGACGTCCTCGATGATTGGCGACGGCGCCACGGCAGCGACGGAAGGCGGATCCGACGCCGGCCCGCCCGGAGAATCCGGCGATGGCGGCGACGATGGGGCCACGGCGGCCACGTGCATCACGCCGGCGATCCCCCAGCCATGCGCGCCGCCCGAGATGACGGCGCTTCCGATCTGCAAGCTCAGTCAGACGGGCTGCATGGACGCGCGCAACCCGACGCAGTTTGGCCCTGGCGCCATCTACTACGAAGTCAACAGCCCCCTTTGGTCCGACGGCGCCGCGAAGTCGCGCGCCTTCGTGATGCCCGATGGCGGGACCATCCACGTCAAGAACTGCATGCCCGACGCAGGCTCGGCGGCCTTGGCCGAGTGCGTCGCGCCGGACGGGACCGCGAACGGTCCGGCCGACACGGGCAAGTGGGTCTTCCCCGTCGGCACGGTCATGATCAAAAACTTCATGTTCGCCGGCAAGCTCGTCGAGACGCGCTTGTTCATGCACGTCGACGCGGCGACGGCCGCCCTCATCGACAACGGCACGGAATGGGTGGGTTACAACTACGCGTGGAACGAGGCCCAGACGGAGGCGACCGTCGTGCCCGACGAGCGGCTCTCGGCGACGTTCGACGCGGGCGGCGCAACGGTCGTCTGGAACTACCCTAGCTTTATCGACTGCATCGGCTGCCACAGCGCGGCGGTCGGCACGATCGGGCCCGAGAATGACCAGATGAATCGCGTCGTCGACGGCGGCAATCAGATCGACACCTTCGAGGCGCTGGGACTCTTCGACGACACGGCGCCGAAGAAGCCCTACGCCGCCCCTCTCGTCGAGCCGTATGCGAACGCCGCCCTCGGCTTGCAAGGTCCCCCCGACGGCGGCACGGTCGACCAGGCGGCGCGCTCGTACCTCGCCGCGAACTGCGGGTTTTGCCACCGGCCCGACGTCAACGACCAGGGCTTCGACCTTCGCGCCTCGCTGACGCTCGCCCAGACGGGGATCTGCGGCCTTGCTCAGCAGAACGGGATCCCGGGGATGACCAGTCAGTCGTATCTCGACCTGGCTCCGGGCGACGCGGGTGCGTCGGCGATGTGGATCCGCATGAACATCCCGGTCCCGTCCAGCGATCCGGGCGAGGAGTACGAGGTTGGCCGCATGCCCCCCGTCGCGAGCTTCGTCGTCGACCAGCAGGCGGTGTCGCTCGTAGGAAAGTGGATCGACGGCATCGCGAGCTGTCCGGCGCTCGACGGCGGCTTGTAGCCGCGGGCGACGCTACGGTGACCGCGCACGTGGGCCGCCCGCGTGTGGCGGGGCAGGTCGAGATCGGACCGCATTCACGAGCCCGAGTCCGTGAGCGTGACCGTGAATGTGCCGTTGTCTCCGCCCCCGTCCGGCTCACCAGTGCAGTTGACGCCAGCGGCGCACGTATACGACCAGGTTCCGCTCAAGGTCTCCGTCATAGGGTCGTAGGTCATCGTGTAGACGTAAAGTCGTCCCTCCGAACTCGTCCCGTGAACGACGATCGTGCCGGTTAAACAGTCGACCCCCCCGGTGAACGAGCCCGCGTTGTGCAGTATCCCGAGGAGATTTGCGGTGAACGAGCCAGATAGTTGAGCGCCTGTGGGATTCGCTAGCGTCAGCGTGAGCGAGCCGGTCTGGAGGCCCCCGAGATCGTGAGACGTGTAGGGTCCCGTATAGGTGCCTGCACTCGGGATCGCCGCACCGGAATCGCACTCGTCGGGCGCTGCGACGCTTGCGTCCGGGCACGAGAGCACGTTGGCCGCCAGGGGCACCCGCACGGTCTCGGCGGGCCGGGGCAACTCCCCCGCGGTCCCGCTGTCGGTGACCTTCACGTTGTAGCTCGTACTCGACGTGGGACAGACCTGCCGCACCGCGTTCGTGGAACCGTCGTCCCACGCGAACGTGTACGGCGGGTAGCCGCCCGTGCCCACGGCTTCGACGGTGGCGCAGGGGCCCGAACAGCTCAACGTGACGAACTTCACCGCGACCTGGCTACTGTTCTCGACGTAAGCGTCGAACCCCCCCTGACCGCCGTCCATTCGAGAGAGCACGAATGACGTGCCCCCGTCGTCGGAGCCCACGTTCAAGCTGTACTGGTTCCCGCCGTCGCTTCCGCAACCGAAAGCGGATGCCGCAACGACAAGCCCAAGCAGCCGCGCCCGTCTCGGTGTCATGCTGGTCTACTGCGTGTCGAACGGGATTCCTTCACTCTCGCTACGCAGGCAGCTCGATCGAGATCGACGCCCCCGATCCAGACGTATGGCCTGACGACCGCCGTTTCAGGCTGATGGCGGTCGCGCCGCCCCGCGGATCGGGCCGGGCGCGACCTTCGGGGCCTTGCGCATCGTCCGGTATCGATCAGCCACCGTCCGCCGGCGAGCACTGCGACACGCAGTCCATCTGCGCGCTAGTGCATCCCGCCTTGCAGGTGTCGTCCGAACACTTGGCGGCGCACGAAGTTTCTGTCGTGTCGCAGGTCATCGTGCACTGCGTCGTGGAGTTGTTCTGACCGCCTTGATCGATCTTGGGGTTGGACACGTTGGCCGTGCAGCCAGCGGCCGTGAGCAGTGCAACGACGATGGTAAAGCTGCCTAGAATGGACTTCATGTGACTCTCTCCAAAAGGGGCGGCGCGAATGCCGTGTTCCACACCTGAGCAATCCAGGTGCCATGGAGATGCATCGGAAATTTGCGTGAAATCGAGGCGCGATGGAGATACCGCATGCGGTCGCAACCGTGCGCGGGCGTGCGCCGCGACGCCCGAATCGACGCATAGGGGCGCGTTGGCCGCCTCGTCGCCCGAGGCATTACCATCGCGCGCGACCTTCCGCCGTCATCGTGCCTCCGCTGTCATCCTGAGGCCGAAGGCCGAAGGACCCGACAGAAACCGGAACCCCGAGTCGCTGAAGACGAGGAGTTTCACAGTGTCGCCGATCGCGCGGCTGTCGTGAGGTCCGCGAGCCGCTCGGCGTCGAGGCCCTCGGTCCACCCATGGGATTGTGGGACGAGCAGCGCGAGGTCGGAGGCCTTGTCGCTGCGCCCGACCCGGGCGTGAACCGTTGCCGGGCTACTTCAACTGACTGTCTTTGCTGCCTCGACGGTTGTAGAGGCTCTGATGCACATCGAGCCGGTCCGCCTCGGATTGGCAGGGGACGCACCTGCGGACGCCCAGCAATGCCTGGCGGCGCGCTTCGGGGATCGGCTCGCCGCACTCCTCGCAGGCGAGGAGGCTCTCTCCTTGCGCGAGCCGGCTCCGCGCCCGTTTGACAGCGCTGTCGACCGTCGCGTCGATCTGATCTTGCACCGCGCCATCCTGCGCCCAACCGACCGCCACGGTTGAAACATAGGGCAAGAACGGACGGTGTCGAGGCGTCGCGGCAGCGGCGGTTTGGTCCGCGCGCTGGCGCGCTGGTCCGGTGGCCTGCTTCCTGCAGTCCAGCTTCGCGTGACTCAATTCAAAGCGCGCTCAAACCTCCCATGGCAAGACGGCACGACCTCGGCGCGCGAAGAACCGTCGCGCGTGACGCGCAAATCGGGGTCTGAGCGGCTACCGATCGACGCAAAGGGCACCTTGCTTGGAGTGGGCGGCCCCGTCGTCCAGCCGCACGCACGCCTCACAACGACTCAACCGATCTTCCCCAGGCCGATGCGCCGATCTCCCGAGTTCGGCGCGGCCGCTGCCGCAGGGGGCGTCCTCGCCGCCGAGGCGGCGCGTCGTGCGGCGCCCCCAGGGGAAGTCGCGTCCCCCGTCACGCGTCAACCTCTCGAAGGCTCGTACGACCCGGCAATGATGCCGCGAATCGTGTGGGGCCCGCAGCCCGAGGACGAGCTGCCGGTCGAGGCGCAAATCCGCGAGCGTCGCTTCAGCCGGCGCCGCAAGACCATTGGAGGGATTGCGGCGGTGGTTATCGGCTTCGGCGTCCTGGCCGAAGCTGCGGCTTTCGCCACACGCCCTGTCGCATCGCGCTCGGAACCAGTGCCAAAGGAGGAGGTCTCTGCGCAGGCGCCAGCACCCGTGACGGCATCCACAGCGCCCCCTGCCGTCTCCTCGCCTCCGAGCGCAGTGGCAGCGCCTTCGTCGATGGCGGCGGTTCCCGTTGCGCCCGTGGCTCTTGTCGCCGTCTCGGCTCTGCCTCTGGCGCCCCCGCCGCCCGGGGCGGCGACGAGCGCTCCAACCGACACGCCACACCACACGGTTCGCAATTCCACTGCCCCCGCCGCCGCGGGTCCGATCGCGTCGAAGGCGGTGCGTGTTCATTTGGAGCCGCGGCCCGTTCCGATTCCCGACGACCCGTTCGTCACGGCAGCGCGAGCGTCGGTCACGAGCTTGCCCGCACAGGCGCCTGCGCCGAGCGCCCGGGCCAAGCCAGTGGACGACGGATTTTAGAGCGCAGGTTCCGGATCATCGCCGAGATGACCCGACTCCGTTGGTGTGGTGCACGGTCCGAAGCACACGCAACTGCCTCGCGGGCAGGAGCGCGCAAAGCCAAGCCCGCGCGCCGCTACTTCGCCGCCGCGATCCCCCACGGTGCGCCGCCGATCGTCACGCGGCGCTCGACGTTGCCGCTCGCGACGTCGACGACCGATACGTCGTGAGAAGTCCCGTTGGCCGTGAACAGCACCGCCCCATCGGCGCTCTGCGCGATGCCCCACGGGCGATCTCCTACGCCGTCGATGGAGCGGACTTGCTTGCGCGTCGCGACGTCGATGACGGCCACCGACCCGCCACGGCCGCAGGTGACGTAGAGCAGCTTTCCGTCGGGCGACAGGGCTTCGCCCATCGGGCGAGGGCCGCTCGGCATCGGGGAGTCCTCGTGAACGGGGATGTCGCCGAGCGGGGCGAAGTGGACCGCGTCGAGCACCATCACGCGGGCGCCGGCTTCGTCGGTCACGAACGCCGTCGCGCCGTCCGGCGAAAAGACGATCGTTCGGGGTCGACGTCCGGCCGGAATGTGCGAGGTGACGGCGAGCGTCGTCACGTCGACCACCGAGACCTCCCCGTCGTGCTCCGACGCGACGAAGACGACCTTGCCGTCGGGCCGCACGGCGACGCCCTCGGGCTCCACGCCGACCGTCGCCGCCCCTCGCATCTTGCCCGAGAGCAGATCGACCGCGGACAGCCGCGCCGTCACGCCGTTCGATGCGAAGAGCGTGCGGCCGTCGGGCGTGATGTCGAAGCCTGCCGGGTCCGGGCCGCTCGGCAGCGTCATGACGAGCTCACGCTTCGCGAGGTCGACGACGCCGATGCCGTCGGTGCTGTGATCGAGCCGCTCCGGTTCGTCGAAGCTCGGCCCCGTGCGCCGTGTGGCCGGCGAAGCCGAGAGCGCGACGTAGAGGCGAGCGCCGTCTCGCGACATCTTCACTTCGCGCGGATGGCTGCCGACGGGGATGCGCGCGACCGCGACGGCGCGCGACGGGTCGATCGCGACGACGGCGCCACTCTCCTCGTCGCTCGCGTAGACCAGGGGCACGGCTCCCTTGCGGTCGCGCGAGCAACCGCACGCGAAGGCGACCAAGGTCGCCATCGACGACCACGCCCCGACGCCTCGCACGGGCCGAAGCGCGTGCATCACCCGAGCCTTCGCCACGACCACTGCGGGCCGCACGGCATGCCCCCGACCCCTACCTGGCTCTCGCGTGCGGCAGTGAGAGTCGCGCGAAGAGCCGGCGGATGATGGCGATCCGCGTGCCCTGAACGAGCTCGAGCCAGGCCTCGGCCTCCTCGCGCGTCGCGTGGTGCACCGATTTCACGTGCACGGGGGGTGGGCTGATCCAGTTCATGGCCGTCAAGACGCCGCGCAGCAACGTGGACGTGGTGACGATGGCGGTGAAGACGCGGGGCGCCTTCATGGCCTGCCGCTGTTCGGCGAAGCGCCGCCGCCAGTGCGCGTCGGGCGGCGAGGAGCCGTTGGCCAACTCGAGCAGGAAGCCCACGGGGTGCCTGTCGGCGCGGCCCCCGCGATCGAGCTCGTCGATCGCCGCGAGCAGTCGTTCGTTTTCGGCGGTCGAGCGAACACCCGATGCGATGCAGGCGAGTAGATGGGAGGCCGGGTCGTACGCGAGCTCGATCATGGAGTCACCTTCGCCCTCACGCCGAGGCGATAAGCAGCCAGGCTAGCAGGGAGCCGCGAAGAGAGAGAACTGGCCCGTTGGGCCATCGTCAGAAACCGCGGTTCACATGGGGTCCTTCGCTTCGCTCAGGATGACAGCAAGACCCGCTCAGGATGACAGCAGGACCCTCATCGCATCTCGACCGCGATGCGCTTAGTCGACGGTCGCGTCCTCGGCTTCGCCGGCGTCCGTTTCGGAGGCTTCCGTCGGACCGTCGCCGGTCGGAGCGTCGGCGGGGGCGTCGATCGCCCCGTCGAGCGGCGTCCCGCCGTCGCTGACCGGGGCGCTGTCTTGCGCGAGAGCGTCGCTCGAGGCATCGATCGGCGTCGCGGCATCGCTGACCGGGGCGGCCGCGTCGCCACCATCGGCGGGCTCCTCGACATCAAGACAGCAGATCCAACCGGGGGCATCGTTCGAGGTGCAGTCTTGCGCGCTCGCCATCGCCTGCTTCGCGCAGGCCGGTCCGCCGCCCGCGTCGTACAGGCAGGTTCCACCGGCGGACTTGCAGGCGTGCCCGGTGGTCGACGTACACGAAGAGGGACCGACCACGATTGCGATCGCGGCAAAGGCAATGGCGTAGGCGACCCGTCTCATGGAGAGAGGCTATCCTCTCGACGCGGGGAGATCCAAATGCGGTGCTCCGCCGGGCCAGGCCGCTGCGACAGGATCTTCCGGACGAGGATCGACTATCGTCAAGCCTGCCATGCCCGAACGCTCCCTCGCGACCAGCCGGCGCCGCCGATTCGCAGAAATCGCGTCTTGGGTGTGGCGCAGCTCGCTGACGATCCTGGCGGCGTGCAGCAGCGGCCAGAGCGGGGGCAGCCCCGCCCCCAGCACGGGCGCCTGGACGGGCACCGAGAGCTGCAGCGGGTGGACCTTGTCGTCCGTCCCGGGTGCGCCCGAGGAGGTAGCCATCCCTGTCGAGATGATGGACGCGTCCGCGTCGGTGACCCAGACGACTGCCGGCCTCGTGATCGCGGGCCTCACCCTCGGTCCGCTCGCCGGCTGGTCGTGTCCCAATCAGGTGCTCGTGGGATCGCCGAGCGGCCCCGAGGACAGTAACGGGGTCACCTACTTTTCTGCTTCGACCGCCTCCTGCACCACGCCGAGCGACGACGGGGGCTTCGCGTTCGCGTTCACCGTGAGCGGCGATACGTATTCGTCCGGCGGCCACGACATGGTGTTTCTCTCGCTCGATCTGACGCCCCCTGCGGGAGCCGGGGCCCCCAGCGTCACCGCGATCGGTACCTGCACGGTCTATCTGGCGGAACCGTAGGCGAAGGCGCGGGCGGGCGTCGTCGGCCGAAGGTGACAGAATCTCAGTGCTGAGGCGCCGGAGGCTGCGGCAGCTTGAGATCCTCGCTCGGCGCGGGCGCGGTGAGGGCCTCTGCGGCGGCGCGGCGGTCGGACTGGACGAGGGGATCCGCGTCGCCCGCCGCGTCGAGGGTGCGGGCGTCGTCGAGGTTTTTGAGGCACGACTCCCAGCGGAAGGCGGCGCAGTCGGCCCGGGCCGCGTCGCGCAGGGACTTGGCCTGCTTGCGGGCGTGCTCCTGGGCGAGCCACTCGGGCGACGGGTTGTCGGGCCCGATCTCGTGCGGGTGCACCCAGCGCGCGATCGTGGGCGCGGCGACCCACGTGAAGAGCGCCGCCAGGGCGGCGGCAAGAAGGAGGCTTGTCGTGCGCGAGAAGAGGCGACGCGGAGGCTGGCGACGACCCTCCGCCGCCAGGCGGGCAGCCTCGCGGGCGACCGCCTCGCCGCGCGCACGCGATTGAGCAGGGTCGATCCCCGCTTCGGCCAGCTCGCGATCGAGCTGCTCGGGGGGCAGGGCGAGGATGCGCTCCATCTCGCGCTCGGCTTCGTCGTCTTCCGCCATCGACTCGATGGCGCGCATCGTCTCGGTGGCCGTGGGCTTGCGCGGAGTCGTCATTCGGCGCTCTCCTCTTTTTGCTCCGCGGCGTCCTCGTTGGCAATGCGCTTGGCGCAACGGGCGAGGCGATCGCGCGCGTCGTAGACGGTATTCACGGCGACCCCGAGGCGCGCGGCCTGGTCGGCAGGCTTGGCGACGCCCGCGGTCGAGAGATCGAGGATGGCGAGGGCAAGGCTGTCCTTGACCAGCGCGGTCCGAACCCTCGCGAGACGGGCTGCATCGCGTGCCTCCTGGGCTTCGGGCGTGGAAGAGGCATCGGCGTGCGGGTCGGGCGCGTCTTCGAGAATGCCCGAGGGGGCTTCGTAGCGGCTTCTTGCGCTGCGACGCTCGTCGCTCAAGGTCCTACGGACCGCCGCCATCATGTAGCGCGCGATGTCCGTGCCTTCGGCGGGGTTCCACGCCGTCTTGCCCTCGAGGAGATGGGTGATCACGGTGTGCACCACGTCCTTCGCGTTGGCAGGCGAGGCGCCGAACGAGACGGCGAACCTCTCGACCTTCGGAAGCAACTCCCTCCAATTGACCCGAGCCACGGCTTCGCGCTGAGCCTGGCGCAGATCTCGGTCCGGTGGTTCCCCCACGCCGACCGTCGCTAGCATTGGGGCGAAAAACGCGCCCGCCGACGAAAGAGGCCCACCTCCGTCGCAGAGAGATGCATCCTCTTGGCTCAGGGGAGCGTCTTCCGATCTCGCGCGATCGCGGGCGTCGTCGCGCGGAGCATCTCTCACGCACGCGCGGGCTCGAGACGGTGACGGAGGCACTTCTTCCGGACGCCTTCGCGCCTCTTTCCGGTCCGCTCGAGCATCTCTCGACGGGGGATGCGCATCTCTCAAGCTCGAAGATGCACGCCAAGGCGACCCGCACACTTTTTTCTGAAAAAAGCGATCGGGCCCGTGAGGAATTCGCCCTCCGACTCCGCATACCCGGGTGAGACACGCCGAAGCGGGCACCCTCCACGCATTGGGGCGTGGGCGCGCGTGGAGGCCGCTCTCAGAAAGGAGAAAATCAATCATGGCAACGAATGAGAAAGGCAAAAGCCAGGAGGCCACCCTCGCGGGGCAGTTGATCGCGGGAGTGGCCAAGGTCCTCACGAGCACGACTTCGGTCACGCTCGAGGGGGCCTCGTGCACGCCGGCGCAGATCACGTCGAAGCTGCAATCGATCGTGACCCTGCGTTCGGATGTGGACGCCGCCAAGTCCGCGACCAAGGCAAAGCTGGCTGCCGAAGCATCCCAATTGCCGGCTCTGCGCGGTTTCATGACCGCGTTCGAGTCGTACCTGCGGGGTGCGTATGGCAGCCAGCCGGACGTGCTCGCCGAATTCGGTCTCCAACCGAAGAAGGCGCGTACCCCCGCCACCGTCGCGGCCAAGGCGGCGGCGGTCGCGAAGCGCGCGGCAACGCGCACGGCGCGGCACACGATGGGCAAGGTGCAAAAGCAGGTGGTCAAGGGCGACGTCACAGGCGTCGTCGTTACCCCCGTCACTTCGGCACCGACGCCCACCGAGGCGACGCCTAGCAGCCCGACTGCCCCCGCGACGAGCGGTGGTGGTCAGGCTGTGACGCCGTCGCCGGCCACCCCCACGACGAGTGGGGCGACGCCGGT
>Ga0302326_10006694_pt1 | contig 25787 bp, 21 predicted proteins | sample Palsa_T0_3_FD_202264 | JGI IMG/M metagenome (GOLD analysis project Ga0302326, IMG submission 202264) | Peat permafrost microbial communities from Stordalen Mire near Abisko, Sweden - Palsa_T0_3 | ecosystem: Environmental > Terrestrial > Soil > Palsa > Peat permafrost | place: Sweden: Abisko... | reverse complement strand
GCGGCGTGTGGTCGGATACGCACACAATAACTCGCAGTAAAGAGTGAACGCGACCCACAGAGCGTCGCTAGTTGGCGGGTTAACTTTAAAAAAGAGCGGCAATATTTGAAAGCACTCGCGCAAGAGGCGCGCACTTTTAACAGCGGTTGTAGCGAGTCGAATTTGTCTTTATCGATCGCCGACTATTGATCTGGGCGATCATCGCACGACATAAATAATAGAGAGTACGAGGAGAAGGGCCCCAAGCGTGCTACCCATATACATATAATCCTCCGCTCACCTACTACGCTGCATTAAACGCCCATGGGTCGGCGCCGTCGGGACGCTACCGCACTATCGCGTCAGTTGCGCAATAGCACGAAACTACGTGCACGACACATCGTATGATCTTGAAACTGCGCGCAATTACGAAGGGATCGCGGATCTGGCCCGCGAACATCGACACATTGTCACCTAATTGATCTTCGGGCACATCGCTGCCGAGGCGCCTGATTCCGAAAGGTCCTTAACCTCGTCGTGAAGCGCACGATCAACGGATCTCGTTGGTAACATCGACAAACACATGGCGTGGGATTGCCGCCAAGGTATCAACGACGGGTATGTTGCGATGATGTTGTGACGTTAAATATCTCCCGCAAGACAAATTTGTCGTAGCGGTCGATTCAACGATGGATATGTGCTGATCCTGAGCGCTAATGAGCCTACTGTTCTCGTCGGGTAAAGGAGTGATACATTCGGGCGCGCGACAGTCTACCGACCGAATGTAAAATGGCGGAAGTAAGCCAAATAACAGAGCTGCTATGCGGTCGTCTGTGCTTGCCCTGATCCTTGCCGCCACTTTCGTAAGCGGTGTCCGCGCCAAAGATCAAGCGCCCGCGCCGGAATACGCGACGCAGGCGTCCATGCCGGCGGGAACGGCCCCCGGCCTGACAGCCACGGAGCTCAGCCCCAGGACGCGCATCTTTCACCTCGAATTTGTCAAAGGCGACGACGTGAGAGCCGGGCTTGAGGATTTCGCCGCGAAAAATCATCTGACGGATGCCCAATTCACGGCGATCGGAGCGCTGGATTCAGCGGTGATCGGCTGGTCCGATCGCCCGAAAAAGGCCTTCAAGATCGTAAGGCTCAATGAGGAGATGGAGGTCGCCTCACTTACCGGCAACATCGTCCGCGATAGTAACGGCAATCCGGTGGTGCACGCCCATTGTGTTGTGGCGCTCCTTAGGAACGGCGCGGTGTATGCCGGGCACCTCCTCCAGGGCCGTGTCAGCCTCACGATGCAGATGTACCTGACCGATTCCGAGCCGCTTTCGGCAGCTCAGCCCTCGGCAAAATAGGGTGCGGGCGCTCACGCAGCTCTAATATTGCAGCCCTAATATTAGGTAAGGACCGAGACGCAACGGGAACCCAACATGGCGCTCGATCAACGCTTCTTTGATATCTGGAATCCGCGCGCGCTGGCCGCACTGCGCCTCGTCGCGGCATTCTTATACCTACAGCACGGGACGGCCAAGCTATTCCACGTGCCGCATGTCGCCGAATTCGACTCGCTGCGCGCGCTGTCACTCATCGGTTTCGCCGGAGTGCTCGAAATCGCGGGAAGTCTGTTGCTGCTGCTTGGCCTATTCACCCGGCCGGTGGCATTCATTCTCTCCGGAGAAATGGCGGTGGCGTATTTCATCGCGCATGCACCGCAAGGCCACTTCTTCAGCCCGGCGCTCAACAGAGGAGAGGAGGCGGTCCTCTACTGCTTTGTCTTCCTGTTTCTGTCCGTTGCGGGCGGGGGTGCCTGGAGCATTGACGCGAGCCGCGGCCGCAGATAAGCGGAAGCACAGCGGCCCGCGGGTGAACTAATAGACCGGATCTCGCGGTAGCGTCACCTCTTGGGGTACCCGGTGAAAACGTAGTCCTGATTCTTGACTATCGTGTGGCACGCGAACCCGCACTTGGCGTCGTTCTGCTGTGGCGGTTGGTCCGACTGCGTGCCGAGCCTGAACGTATCGGACGCGGCGTCATACTCAAACTCTCCATATCCCCATCCGCCGCTGTCCGCGAACCTCTTGCTATCCTTCACCATGAAATCAATGTCATGGAGGGTATTGGGCACCAGCGGCGGACCGGGGGCGATCTCATTGGTTTTCGGGTTCCAATGGATCTTCGCCATCTTGGCGCCGTCGGGGAACGGCTTGCCGTTGCCGGGAATACCGGCCTTGCGCGCGTCGATCATCGCGGGATTGCCAAGAATCACCGCCAACAGCCCTCCGTTATAACTGATAGAGATTACCTGCCAGCCTTCGTATCCCCTGAACTCAGAGAATGCGAGCCCATTGGGCACTTTTAGGGTGTACTTGTCCTGGGCGGAAATCTCTGCCCCGGTAGCCAAGACGGCGAGCGCTACCGCAGCGATCACTGTCATCCCGGATGAAATTTTCGTCATGGCTATTGCTCCGCTGTAATTTGTAAGTCAAGTTCAGGGCGTTCGTTCGCGCGGTACGGACGCTGCTCGTCAATCTACAATTTCCCCGAGGTTACCGGGGCGTAGGGGAGGTCGGGCGAACCAGAGTCGTTGTCATGAGGCCTTGAAGTGTTTGACGCCCGCCTTCTGGGCGGCGCGACGCAGGTCCTCATCCAAGGTCGCCAGTGGTAGCGCGGCTCTCAGGGCCAGTTCCAGATACGATGCATCGTAAGAGGACAGGTGGTGCCGACGCGCCAGGTGCAGAGTGTCGGTCAGTGCCTGGGTGAAGGTGGCGGAATCCGCCTCGATCCGCGTCGCCTGGAGCATCTCGAGAAACGACTCGCTTTGTGCTTCGGTGATTTGGTCTTTGCGCTCTGCCCGTGCGAGCACGTTGGCAATTTCCAGTCCCCAGGTCATCGGTACCGAGGCGGCGATTCCTCCGGCGCGCAGTGCCTTCAGCACAGCAAAGGCGTACGCCGCCTCCCGCGCGTCCGCATCCCGCAGCAGCCAGGACAGCGCCACCGAGGCGTCGAGTACGAACGTCACTCCCTACCTTCTTCGATCAAGGCCTTAATATTGATTTTCGCGCGCACCGGATTTAGCTTCTTAAACGCCAGGAACTTGTCGATGGCCGCCGCAGGGTCTTTCGCTACGAGCGATTCGCTCGGGATCAAGTCAGCGATGGCTTTGCCGCGATTGGTAATGGTGAATTGTTTGCCCGCCTGGACCTGACGCAACAATTCGGGCAGCTTGGTTTTGGCCTCATAGGCGCCGATTTCGATTTTCACGCAGTAGCCTCCTGAATGACGACTAGTCTACAGACTAGTCTATTTCTGTCAAGGCGACCCTGCATCAACTTTGGACCCGTGCTTTCGGGTGGCGTGCCATGTTTAGCTGACGCAACATCCTGCCGGGCGACATCCGCATAGCCGCATCCGGCAGCAACCCACATTTATTGACAGCTGCATGAGAAAGAGTAGGACTATATGTCAATGCGCAATCGCGACGACGCCATTGGTCGACGGAGCTTTCTGAAGGGGGCCGCGGCCGCCAGTGCGGCACTGGGGGCCGCGGCGCCTGCCGCCGTGCAACCCGCCACACCTCCCGCAGCGGGCAGCGCAGCGCCATTGCCCGATGTTGTTGCCGAAACGATGCCGCCGCCGGCCGATCCGGTGCAGCAATCGTCCAGCGGCGGTGACTTCATGCTTGATGTCCTCAAAGCCCTGGATTTCGATTACGTCACGCAGACGCCGGCCTCAACTTTCCGAGGTCTTCACGAGGCCATCATCAATTACGGCGTGAACAAGAAGCCTGAGATGATCAGTTGTACGCACGAAGAAATCGCGGTGGCGATGGCGCATGGCTATGCCAAGATCGAAGGCAAGCCGCTTCTGGTCCTGGCACAAAGTACCGTTGGGCTCCAGCACGCCTCGATGGCTCTTTACAACGCTTTCTGCGACCAGGTCCCGGTTTACATGATTGTCGGCAACACAGTGGACGCCACCATGAGGGGGCTTTCCTTCGAGTCAGCGCATTCGGCGATCGATCCGGCAGTTATCGTGCGCGATTTCGTTAAATGGGACGACCAGCCTGGCTCGCTTCAGCATTTCTCCGAGTCGGCGGTTCGTGCCTACAAGATTGCCATGACGCCACCTATGGCGCCGGTCCTGCTTTCGGTTGACAGCGAGATGCAGGAGAACCCCATCCCCGATCGCGCCGCGCTACGTATTCCCAAGCTTTCGCGCGTGGCTCCGCCGCAGGGAGACGCCGGAGCGATAGCAGATACCGCCCAGCAACTCGTCAAGGCGCAAAGCCCGGTGATCATTGTCGATCGCCTGGCGCGGACGCCTGCGGGCATGACACACCTGATCGAGTTCGCCGAAACATTGCAATGCCCGGTGGTAGATATCGGCGGGCGTTTGAATTTTCCGAGCCGGCATCCCCTGTGCCATACCGGCCGCAGCGGAACCGTGATTTCCCAGGCCGACCTTATTCTGGGCATTGAGCTCAATGACTATTGGGCCGCAGTTCACGCCTTCGGCGACCGGATCGTTCGTCGCGCGCGACTGATCACACGGCCCAACGTCCGGACGATCAGTATCGGTGTGCGGGATCTCTTCACCAAGAGCAACTATCAGGAATTCCAGCGCTACCAGGACGTCGATCTCGCAATTGCCGCAGACGGTGAAGATACGTTGCCCTCTTTGACCGATCAGGTGAGGCGTCTTGTCGATGCGGATCGCAAATCGGTATTCGAAGCGCGCGGTAAGAGGCTCGCAGACATTCACAACACCATGGTGGAAGGGTGGAAGGCAGATGCGACGATCGGCTGGGACGCGAGCCCGATCACACTCGCGCGCCTCTGCGCTGAACTGTACCACCAGATCAAAGATGACGACTGGTCGCTGGTGGGAACTGGTATTCGTGTCACCTGGCCGCACCGGTTGTGGAATTTCGATAAGCATTATCGCTGGATCGGCACGTCGGGCGGCGCAGGTGTCGGCTATAACGCGCCGGCCTCGTTGGGCGCGGCACTGGCCAACAAAAAATACGGCCGGCTCTCTGTGGCCATTCAGGGTGACGGTGACCTGATGATGGGGCCTGGCACGCTGTGGACCGCGGCTCATCATCAAATACCGATCCTCTATGTCATGCACAACAACCGCGCCTGGCACCAGGAGTTAATGTATGTGCAAGCGATGTCCAATCGTCACGGCCGCGGCCTGCAGAACGCTCATATCGGCACCACGATCACCGACCCGAATATCGATTTCGCCATGATGGCGAAGAGCATGGGTGTCTATTCTGAGGGGCCGATCACCGATCCGAAGACTCTGGCACCGGCGCTGATGCGCGCGCTTGCAGTGGTCAGGAAAGGCCAACCGGCGCTCGTTGATACCATCGTCGAGCCGAGATAGGAGTGACGGCGATGAACAGGTTGCGCCTGTACGGCGCCGTGGCGATGAGTGTTGGAGTGCTGAGCTTTTCGGCCGCACCGGCGGTTTGGGCACAGGATACGTCTAAAGGCGACGCTGCCAATGGTCGGAAGGTGTATCTCGCCGATGGCTGCTATCAGTGTCACGGCCGCGTGGGCCAGGGCGGTTTGATGACCGGGCCGGCCCCAATTCTCGCGCAAACCAGACTGCCCTTCGCGGCGTTCAAGAGACAGGTCCGCCATCCGGTGAACGACATGCCGGCTTATCCAGAAACACTTCTGCTCGACAAAGATCTGATCGATATCTTTGCGTTTCTCCAGGCGCTGCCCGGCCGGCGACCTTTGAAGGAAGTGCCAATGCTCAACGATTGAACGCGAAAACACCAGAGTGAGATTGAAAGCAGTTGGTGTTGACCCAGGTTCTCATCGAGACATGAGGCTCGGCAACCAGCGCGGTTTCGGGTTTCTGGCAGCCGGAATTGTCTTTGTCGCGGCGACGTTCGGTCCAGCGACACAGGCCAGGAGCGGCGAGGGGGACATTCCCCGCTATGTGAATGATCCGTCCTGGCCCAAGCCGTTTCCCCACCACTGGGTCATCGGACAGATCGGTGGCCTTGCCGTAGACAGCCACGATCACATCTGGGTGCTGCAGCGCGCGTTGCCTTATTCAGTGGACGACCAGGGCATGAAGCACGAACTTGCCCTCGCTGACCGCATGCCGTCGGTTCTCGAGTTCGACACCGAAGGCAACATCCTGAGATCCTGGGGCGGACAGGGTTTTGTCCCGGACTGGCCGCAATCCGAACATGCTCTGTGGGTGGACAAGGCCGGCAATGTCTGGATCGGGGGCAACGCGCCCGGTGACCGCCAAGTGCTCAAGTTCACCGCTGACGGTAAACAGCTTTTGGAAATCGGCCACCCTACCCATGCGCCTCGCGACAATGCCGACACCAGCATGCTGGGTGAACCCGCCGGGATTGAGGTCGATAGCGCGGCGCATGAGGTTTATATCGCCGACGGCTATCTCAACAACCGTATCGTGGTCCATGATTCCGATACGGGGAAGTTCAAGCGTGGCTGGGGCGCCTATGGCATCCCGCTGCGAGAGATTGCCAACCCGCCTGAACCGACTGGCGATGCCGCCTCCACCGTGGGGCATTATGTGCGCGAAGGACCGGACTATGTTCCCGGCGAGCCACCCGAGAAGCAGTTCCGTACCCCGGTGCATTGCGTGCATCTGTCGGCCAAAGGCTATGTATTCGTCTGTGACCGGCGCAACGACCGGATTCAGGTCTTCAACAAACAGGGAAAGTTCCTGAAGGAATTCATGGTGCATCGCGAGACGCAAGGCAATGGTTCGGTCTGGGCGCTTAATTTCTCGCGCTATCCGCGGCAGAAATATCTGCTGATCGCCGACGGCATAAACCAGCGGATATGGGTGTTGCGCCGCAAGGATGGAGTTGAAGTATCAAGCTTCGGCGCCGGATATCTTCATTCGGCGCATGAAGGTGGCCTGGATTCCAGCGGAAATTATTATATCGGCGATGTCGGAGGCGATACGGGACGCGAGGGTGGGGCCGGCAATGGCAAGTCCATTCAAAAATTCGTTCTGCAAAATAGACACCCTGGCTAGGCGGCCAGTGAATTTCCTCGTAACGGCCTGATTGAATGATTAAATCGCGGGCGTCCCAATAAAAACTTTCCACCGCATAGGCGTCTTCATGTCCGGTCTAGCGCTTGTTGTAGCGGGCGCATACTTCAGTGGCTACCTCGCCGCCTTGGCCGTCCCGAAAGCGTACTTTGCGTTCTTTGGCCGTGAGCACAGGACGCTTGCCTGGGTCTTCGTGGAATTTGCCTACGTGGCGCTGCCATTCTTCTTATTGTCGCTCGCCTGGTGCTGGCTCACTCTGCGCCCCGCGGCCTCCTCGATAAAAGAAGCAGCCTGGTTCTGTTTTGGCGGCATCGTGCTCGGGTTCGCATACGAGGAGTGGTTGTCTGCTATTGCCTTGCGCGCAGCGGAGGACCTACCGAACCCATCCTCCTTCTTTACGTACTTGTGGCGGGTCGTTCCGGCGTGGCGGGCTCTCCCGAATGTCCTCGCCTTCCCAGTCGGTCTGCTTGCTGCCTTTGCGCTCGTTCGCCGTAGCAACATTACCCGGCAGGCTCATACTCCGGCCCCTTAAGGAGATACCATAAAGACAGTAGCAAGGTCGTATTGGTCATGACGACGGGCCGAGGGAGCTCAATGTGCCGATGCGCTGGCTGACGGTCTTGGTCGCGGTCGCGTGCGGGATTGCGACTGCGCCGCTGACCGCTAACTCGGCCCTGACGTTCACGGTAGCGAGTCATAAAGAGTCGCCGGAGGGTTTGAAATCCTCGGGCCAGCCGGTCCCGAACAGCGATGAGAGCTTTCCTCTGGCAGTCACGCTGGGCCATCAATATCTTATCGTGGAGGCCCAAGGCACGCGGACTATCTACGATTTCGCGCGACAGCGGATTATGACGCTGAATCTGGCGAATAAAAGCTACTCCGATGCTTCGCTGTATGCGCTTCTCGGCTTACGGGATCTTGAGTTTCAGAACCGACTCATGATGGGCGCGTTGCTCTCGACTGCAAAAGCCGGACTAACCGATAATTTTGCGATGCAGCCCGTGTTCGCCGAGCAAGCGTTCTCGATAACCGACACGAAGCATGAGGCCAGCATTGATCAGCGCCAAGCCGACGGTGAGACGGAATTTGTGTGGCAGGATAAGAAGCTGCTGAGCATCAGTAATAAAACTCGTAAGCTGCCAGCCGGATATCAATCGGAATACTGGCGTTTTCTGCGCTATTACGCAGGAGGACATCCAAAGATCTATGCCGCGTTAGCCTCCGTTCAGGGCGTACCCGAGAAAATCACGTTTGTGCTCCAGGGTGGGCCGCAGACCGAGACGCGCGAGATCTCACTGAACACAGTCCGTACGGAGGCTGACGGGCCGTATTCACTCGACGGGTTCGCAGCCACGACCCCTGAGGAGGCGCCGTACAGCACTTTGAAGCTCCTCGGGCCTGATGCGGCTGCGCAGCTTGCCCTGCGCGCCGAGGCCACCGTGAAGGATCGCGATGCGGCGATCGGACAGGGTCAGGTGTTCGACGCCGTGCTGGCCAATTTGGCAGTGCTGCTCATGACCGGTGATGCGGCTGGCACGACAGCCTGGACGAGCCAGCACCATGAGGCCCTGCAGAGCGATGAATCGGTGCGTGCGTTCGCAGCGAGCCTGTCTGCTCGGGATCAAGCCTCCGCCCAAACCGCGTTGCAGACGCTAGCCGAACTTCGAAAACAGCCGGGAACCGCGCGATATGTGCTGGACGTTATGCAGGGCAATACCCTCATTTATCTGCATCAGGGTCAGAACGGCGCGGATCACCTGCTGTCGGCCCTCGCTGTGAATCCCTACCTTCTTGGCGCATGGCACGATCTCGGGGCGTTTTATTATCAAAGCTTTCGGCCCGACAAAGCGTGGGCTTGCTGGGATGCGGCGCGCAAAGTAAATCCGCAGCATCCGCAGTTCCTGCCGATTGCCCAGATCGAGAGCCGCATTCGCACGAACATGCCGGATTTCTTCTGAAGTGCCTGCGATCACATTCGCGTACGCGCTGAGGAAGATAGTGATTCAATAGCCAGCTACTATCAGGAGAAATTGATATGAAGAAAAAGCAACGTGCTGACAAGAAGCGTAGACCTTCGGGCAAGAGCAAAACTGCGCGCAAAGCCGCCAGCCCAATCAAACGTAAGCGAAGCGTGGTCGCGAAGGCCCGTCGAGCCAAAAAGCCTGTGAGACGCAAGGTGGGTTCGATCGGGCAGGCAGCAGCGCAGGTCGTGAAGAGCGGCGCCCTATTGGTGGGCCACACCGGTCAGAGGGCGATCGCCCAGGCCGTGAGCGCGGCAAAGGCTAAAGTGGACAGTGCCTTCGAGTCGGCAGCGCAAATGACCTCATCGGTGCTGCACCCGGGGACAGACAAAGAAACTAAATCCTGATCGGAGGACTGCTCTCGCACGGTTCGCCAAAGAGAAAGCTCTGCCGTTCGAGCCACTGGCCCCGAACGCGAAGACTATCTGCGCCATGAAAGAGGCGAGGAGGGGGCAAACTCAAGCGATTCGAGCAGATTGAGGATCTGATGGCCGAGCTCGATGCAAAGGATTGAGCTCACCAAAGCACCGCTATCGCGCGGCCTTTGTTGAGGTTCAGTAAGCTGAAGAGACCGGATTTCAGCCTACCTCAATGTAAACGTGCGCGAGGCTCGCTGGGCTCTGATGGTAGCTGCAGTGCGCTTAGCGCGTTTCCATAGATCTGCAGATTCTGCCCTAGCCAGTGCCTAACGTTCGTTTCTATGACAGCAGGATCCCCTTCGTCGACACGGTGCTTGTAGAGCACGCTGATGGCGCCGGTGGTGGATTGGAAGATCCTCGATAGCCAAATGTCTGCGTTGCCATCTTTCGGATAAAGATAATAAAACGTTACGTAATGAACGTAGGCTCCCGAAATTGCCGGATCCGGAACTTTGAACGGTGAGATGATGATTCCGCCTCTCTGCCTCACATGTCCCAGCATCTCGTTGAATAACCGCTCCGCTGAAAGGGGGTTACCCTGGCCGTCGTTTGCATTCATGTGGTTGATAATTATCTCGTCCGATGCGTCGTCAGGATTTTCATCGTGTGGAGCATAATAAGCTCCCCACCCGTTGGTAATTCCTTTGACATCGTGAAGGTTATAGGCCTGTCCTAGAAAAAGGACGGCAGGATCTTTCTCATTTCCCGGGAGAGTCGCTGACTCCGCGCCAGACGAATTGTCCGCCGCTCGGGCCGCAATGACAGCGGATAAGAGCATAAGGGAAAGAATGTGCAATTCTATGGTGCGAGGCATTTTAATGGACCCACATTGACGGTGGAATACATCCATGCACTTGCTGTTCCGCGATCTTCAGCTTCCGAGTTGGGAGTGCCTTATGGTGGTGGGAAATGCATCCTCGCCTCGATCGCCTTGAACTGAGGCTCTTCACGAATCGGATCGAACTTCCATAGGCATCTAAGAAATGATAATCCGTCGTCGTGGATTCGCTCTGCTTTGGACCAGCCACTCCAGGGCTTGAGCTTTGTCGCCCAATTGCGCATAGATCTGCGCATACTCAAAAGCTCGAGAGCCAGCTGGCTGGCCGGCACCCTTTCCACCGGCTATAGCTTCATAACGTTCCAACTCGCTCTTAGCATCCGCCTGCCTACCTAGAGCGTGCGGGGCTCATGAATTAACCACGTCGTGGCCTACGGCGGAAAATTCATCCGCGCCACGAGTGCCTTGAACTGCGGCTCATTGCGGATCGGATCGAGCAGCGGATCGACCTTAAGAAATTGCAACCCATGCCCTAAGACGCGGCGTTGTTCGAGCTTCGCCAGCCACTGCAGCGCAGCGGGCGCATTGCCCCACTGGGCGTAGATCTCCGCGTAGTCAAATGCAGCAGCGTCTCCGACCAGCTTCTCTAGAGCTTCGAGTTCATGTTCGGCGTCCGCTTGCCGACCGAGAGCATGATAGACGAGTGCCAAACAGCGGTGCCGCTGGTCTTCATGCATCGGTGTCGCAGGCGTCTCACACAGCTGCCGCGCCGGCTCGGTGTGGCCCGAGACGAAGAGAACCTCTGACAGTGAATCATTCAAATCCGGTGCGCCGGGCTTGAGAACCTGGCCGTGCTGGAGCGCCGCAATAGCCTCGCCGTACTGCCTCGCCCAAATGAGAATCTCCCCTTGCAAGTAATACGATCGCCAAGCCCGTGGATCAAGACTGACGGCGCGCTGCGCACCGGCGAGCGCCGGCGCAAAATGGCCTATAAGAGCTGACTGGATAGCGGCACCGATCTGCACTTCCCAGCTGCCCGGTGCCAATGCCAGGGCTCGATCATATTCGGCCCCGGCGCCCATCAAATCTAACGAGATGTTTCTACGAACACGCCCAAGTGTTGCGTGTGCATCCCCGAAATCCGGTGCCAGCGCTACTGCATGCTCCGCCGACTCAAGGGCTTGCTCCCCCAGGTCTTTGGCCATGTCTGGGTTAGCAGCACCCCAAGAGTCTAGCCGTTCCATCGACCGCATCGCGTAGGCCGCAGCGTAGTTGGGATCGAGCGCAATGGCCTGATCGAGCGCGTCCAAGGTTGCGCGATTGCTTCCACGCTCATCGTCGTTGTTCTCGAACTCACGTAGCGCGCGCAGGTAGGCATCGTAGGCGGCCGGATTCTTCGTCCCACCGACCTCGAACTTGGCGGACTCGCTGCCAGCGAGCTTGATCTCCAGCTGCTGCGCTACGGCGGTGGCCACCTCGGTCTGTACCTTGAAGATGTCGGTGAAGGGCCGGTCATAGGTCGCGGACCACAGATGAAAGCCGGTCACGGTGTTGATCAACTGCGCGGTGATGCGCACGGTGTTGCCGGCTCTGCGTACGCTGCCCTCAAGGATCGCCCCGACATTGAGCTTGTGCGCGATCGTGGCCACATCGACATTCTGGCCTTTGAAGGAGAACGATGAGGTCCGCGCGACCACCTGCAGGTCATTCAGGCTCGAGAGCGCATTGAGCAGCTCCTCGCTGATGCCGTCAGAGAAGTAGTCCTGCTTGGCATCCCCGCTCATGTTCACGAAAGGCAGAACGGCGATGGAGTGCGCCGGCGGAGAGAAGACTGGCGTAGCACTTTGCGCCTTCTGCGCCACATCCTGGCTCGCTGCCTGAGCTCTGCCCGGTGCGGCAGGCTGGAGCGATCGCCACAGCAGCCACGCGGCGATCCCGGATACTGCGATTACAAGAACCGCGGCAGCGCCGATAAGGGCTGAAGCGTACGTCCGTTTGCGTGTCTGCACCGGGGTATGCCCGCCGCCATCCGCGCGCTCGAACGGCAGCACGCTCTCGTCGCGCGCCCCGGTCCGCACCAGATGGGCTAGACCCTTGGCCAGCTGGGCCAGCTTGGCTTCAGTATCCTCATAGGCGTTGACCCAGTTGCGCGACGCCAACTCGTACAGAAACGCCCCCTTGGGAGCGATGTTCTGCAGCCGCACTGGGATGATCAGCTTCTTCTCAAGCGTCGCTGCCGCCAGCTCCTTGGCGATGTCGCTGGACTGGGCCGCATTCTCGGAAAACAGCAGCACGAAAATCTGGCTGCTTTCCAGCGCCTTGGCCGTGGCGATGCGCCAATCCTGGCCCGCGCCGACCTGCGCGTCATACCAGGCCTCGACGCCTTCGGCCCGAAGCTGGCTGTGCAGCAGCTGCGCCCAGGCCTGGTCCGCGCGCCGGTAGCTGATGAAAATCTCGCCCGCCATAAGGCTCCCCGATGCCACGGCGTCCCGCAGCTTGGATCAGCATCGGCGATTCGGGCAAACCGGGCAACCACGGCGCGAGGGATGATTACGACACAGGCGTGCCCGAGGCGGCATTTTCCAGCTGACCATGCTCGCCGACAATTCGCGCGAAATCACCCCCGAGATGTGCGGAAAGTAGGACGAGAGCTGGGCCCATCGGGATCAATGGTTTCGATGCTCGCTTCTGACGGTGAGCGCCTTCGCCTCACCGAAAAGACCATTCCCGATTTCACCGATATCCGCGCAAAGCAACGGGCATTCGGACTTTGCCGTCAGCAATGAGGCTGGCAATGCGCGCGGAGGGTCGGCGTATGGGCGAGCACAATGCCCTTGGACCTGGGTTTGCTCATTTGCCAGCCCCGGCCATGGCATAAACGAGCCCAGCGGCACTTAAAATATGTAATTGGAGTGCTTCACATCCCGGCAAAAATCCTGGATCTCCCGCAGCATCAGATGCTCCATTTCCCGCACGGCTTCAAAAAAGCTTCCCGGCATGTGGGTCGTCGCGTAAGTCCGGATGCGCCGAACCTCACGGCCATAGGTCACATAGCGTTCGGCATTCTGCTGGCTCGCGCTACCTCTCTCATAAATGGCGACCACGGCGCTCAAGACGAACAGCATCCAAGTCAGAAAATCCACCCATTGCACCACCTCGTGTGCGGTCAGGACCCGCGACAAATGCCATCCCGCCGGCAGAAGGGCGGTCAGGATTCCGATAAATGCCAGCACCGCGCCCGACATGAAGCTGATTTCGCTTAAGGCCGAGGGAAATTTGGTCTCGCTGTCATGGGCGCGGAAACGGTCTTCGAAATGCTGCGATTCCACGGTAAATCGCAGAATCTCGTATACGGACGCCGCATCCTCTAACAGCTTTGTGCTGCCATGCGCCGGCTTCTTCTTGGGTGGCAAGAGCACGTCAAAGGGTGAGAATTCCAGAATCGCGGAGGAGCCGCCCATCAGTTCCTGTTCCAGCGCGGCCAATCCCTCGCTGGTGCGCTGCTTGACCCTGGCCGCCAGGGTTTCAGCATCCGTCACTTCCTCCAGAACCGTGAAAAGCTGAAACTTGAAACAGCGCAATCTTTCTGCCGCGAAACGGGCCGCCAGCCAACGGTCTTTTGCGTGCGTCAGCCAAAGAAACGCCTGCGAGAACAGGACCGTGGCGGCGAAGGCCGCGGCAAGGCTATTCATGAAAGGCGGCGTGCCATAAATGCTTTTCAGAGTGATCTGATAGTCAAAACTGACCATAGCGAGCATCACAGCGATCAGCGATAGCCGTCCGAAGAACACATAGATGCCCTTCCAGCGCAACGCCCTTGCTTCGAACCCGGCGAAAGCCTGCGATATAGCCTCATTGCGCAAGAGGCAGGTGAGGTCGGGATAGGCGGTGACCATCTGATCGGACGGATTGACATCGCGATTGTTTACCGGGATTGACCGGTATCCTCCCGCACGCATCCTGCCGCCCTGCCCCAAGTTCAAAACCGCTCGCGCCTGCTCGACCGGACACAATGTCCCGATGGACTAAACCACATCGGGACAGTCATCAGGAAGCAAGCACTGAGCAACCTGGGTAAAACTCCAGGCGCCGCCATGCGCGCCGCCGCGCTCCAATATCCACACCTCGTCAAACCGGTCGTCGGGCCAGTGGCCGGGACAGCCAATCCGCTCGCCAGCGATTTTCCGGACGAGCATTGAAATGCTCGCATGGTGCCACACGATCAGGACAGGCGAGGGGGCGGCGAGCACGGCGGACACCAGCGCATCCTCCTCGCCCTCGGCATAATGATGATTGACTGCGATGCCGAGTTCAGCGGCCAGCAGCCCGGCAGTGTGCATCGCCCTGAGGCTGGGGCTGTGTTTGGTCGCGTCCGACGCGAAGATCGACCGGGGCGTGTCAATAGCTGGGCTCTTGTGAGCCGCGCCTTGCGGCGCGAAGAACTGGACCAGCGCGGCGGCCCTCTGCCAGCCCCGAACTGTCAATTCGTGGGGAGACGGGCGGCCTTCTTCAGTAACCCCAAGGCCCTGGCTGCCACGTTGGTGTTTTTCCGCATGCCGGATGATCATGATTTTGTGCATGATCGGCAACAGGGCTCCGTTCTTTACGCGTGAATACGCAGGCACACAGACGCGGCGGTTCAGCCCCGGCCATAGACCCGGCTGCGCCGGCAATGATTGCACGAAGGCCCGCTGTGCGACAACATAGAGAGCGCGAAAGCGCAAAGGAGATTGCGCTTGCGATGGCTTCGGACGCGCCGTTATTTTTGGGTAGCGATCTCGATCCTGGCCTGGACCGGGCTCGCGCCAGCCATAGCCGCGGCGCCCTGGCACCGAATCGTTGCGGTCGGGGACCTGCACGGCGATTTCACGGCCTGGCGTGACATTATGCGCGCCGCTCAGTTGGTCAACGATGGGGGCCGCTGGATTGGCGGGGACAGCGTCTTGATCCAGACCGGTGACGCCGTCGACCGCGGTCCGGATTCACTTAAGATCATCGAGGATCTCATGCGGCTGCAGCAGGAGGCGCTGCGGGATCGCGGCCAGGTCATTGCGCTTGTCGGCAATCATGAGGCCATGAACGTGACCGGCGACCTGCGGTATGTGTCCGTTGAAGATTTTGCAGCCTACAGCGACAAAAATTCGGGCCCGCGGCGCGTAAGCGTATACGAAGCCAACAAGGCCATCATCGAGGCGAGCTATCGCAAGCACGATCCCCAGATGACGGACGATGCGATCAAGCAGGCGTGGTTCAAGGCCACACCGCTGGGCAGCATTGAGCGCCAGATCGCCTGGGACCCCCATGGCAGAATCGGCCGGTGGATTGACGGCAATCCAACCATCGTCCTGCTCGACGGCACTCTCTTTTTACATGGTGGTATCAGTCCCGCTTACGTCCATCTACCGATCGCGGAGATCAACCGTCAGGTCGGTGCCGCACTCGCGGCAAAAACCACCGATCCCCGATCGATCATCAACGATCCGCTGGGACCGCTCTGGTATCGGGGCCTGTCGACTCCGAACGCGCATGGGGCAGACGCCCCATCCACCGGATCGCCGCAAGCGGCGGCATCAACAGCCCCGGTCGAACCACCCGTCGAAGATCAATTGAATTATTTGCTGTCCGCCTATGGCGCCAATCGGATCGTGATTGGCCACACCCCGCATCTATCGGGAATTGCAATGCTTTACGACGCGCGCCTGATCCTGATCGATACCGGAATATCGCGTGTTTATGGCGGCGCGGTTTCCTATCTGGAAATTTTTGAGGGTACGCTCATTCCGCATACAGTCGAAAGATCCCACTCATCCATGAAAGAGGTAGCTCAATGATGCGACCGGTTGCAGGAACGTCGCTTGCCATCGCAGCGATTTTTGTCCTTTCATGGGCCGAAGCCGCCATCGGCGCCGATACGCCCAAACCGCTATTCGCCAGCGATGAGGTGATCAACCTGACCATCAGCGGGCCCATCACTGGTATATCACGGGCCGAAGCGGCAAAGCCGGTTCCCGGCGTGCTCAAGGTGCAGGGCTCGGCGCCTGAAACCCTGCCAATCGCGCTATCCACCCGCGGCAGCTCGCGGAAGACGCCGGAGATCTGCGCTTTTCCGCCCCTGCGCGTGGAGTTCACCCAAAAGCCGGGCCCGACATCGCTCTTTAAGGGTCAGAAGCGGCTCAAGCTGGTGACGCACTGCCAGTCGTTTGACAAGTATCAGCAGGACGTGTTTCTGGAATATGCCGCCTACCGTCTGTACCAGGCGCTCACACCCGAAAGCTTCAATGCCCGCCTCGCCAAGATCGATTATACGAACCAGAACGGCCACCCCATCATCACTCGCTATGGCTTTTTTCTTGAGGACATCGATGATGTCGCGCAACGCAACGGCCAGGTGCGGCTTAGGGGCGCGAGCCACATAGCGTCTTCTCAAATCGAGCCGGAATCCGGCGCGCGCTTCGCTCTCTTTCAATACATGATCAGCAACCTGGACTGGGCGATGACCGCAAGCCAAGCTGGCGAAGACAATTGCTGCCACAATTCAAGGCTCATCGGCGCGAAGGGCGCGACGACCGCTCTGATCAACGTGCCTTATGATTTCGACCTTTCTGGCCTGGTCGATGCCCCTTACGCTGTGCCCCCCGCCGGCATCAAGGTCGCGAATGTGCGCGTCCGGCGCTATCGCGGATTTTGCGCGCACAATGAACAGGCGCAGGCCGTTGCTGCGGACCTGGCGCCACGTCGCGCCTCCTTGCTCGCCATTCTCGATGAGACGCCACAGCTGGGTGAGGGCTACCGCAAGCGGGCCGACGCTTATCTTGGTGATTTCTTCGATGAGATCGCCTCTCCAGCGAAAGTCGCTGAGATGTTGAAGACCTGCCTGCGCCCCGTCGGGCCTTAGCAAGCGGATAGGATAAGGAGTTCAGAGGTCCCATGGCGCATTTCCAGGCGGATAATGCCGCGGCAGTTCCGGGCCTTTTCGATGGGTCACACCCCTCGCCAGAAGCGGTACTGGGCTGGGCGGGCTTTCTGGATGCGCGCTTCATCCTGAGTTCGCTGGGCACCCTTCTCCTGGCATCCGTGCTCGGTGCCCTGATCGGCTACCATCCGGCGACGCGGCGCACGATAGACAAGCTACATGAGGCGGACATGCCGCATGTGTATGTCATGTACGCTGTAATCGGCGCGGTAATTGGTGTGGCTGTTCGTGAATTCGGCACCGTGGTCGGCGTCGTCGTTTTCGGCATCGGCGGCCTGATCCGCTTCCGTTCCGCCGCGGACTCGACGCGCGACACCGTCCGTCTGATCATTGTCACCCTGGCGGGCCTTATCGCCGGCCTCGGTCTGCTGCATTTCGCCGTGATAATCACCCTGTTCGCCTTCGCGCTGATTTACTTCTTCGATTCCAGCCCTCCCTTCCGCATCAAGATCGAAGGATTGCCCAAAGCGCGAACCGCGGACAGCGCCGAGGCCTATCGCGGCGCGTTGAAGGGGCAAGGCTGCTGGATCATCTCCGAACACCGCTCTGCCGAAAGAGAGCGGATCGAGTTCGTCTTTCGCCTCTCCCGCCACTGCACCCGCGACCGGCTGGACGCGGAACTGCACAAAGTCGCCGAGGATCTGCGCGGCGAAGTGGATTGGGAAGTCGGCTAGCCCGCGGCCCAGGCCCCGCGGGGCACGCCTGTGTCGTAATCATCCCTCGCGCCGCGGTTGCCCGGTTTGCCCGAATCGCCGATGCTGAAGCAAGCTGCGGGACGCCGTGGCATCGGGGAGCCTTATGGCGGGTGAGATTTTCATCAGCTACCGGCGCGCGGATCAGGCCTGGGCGCAGCTGCTGCACAGCCAGCTTCGGGCCGAAGGCGTGGAGGCCTGGTATGACGCGCAGGTCGGCGCGGGCCAGGATTGGCGCATCGCTACGGCCAAGGCCCTGGAAAGCAGCCGGATTTTCGTGCTGCTGTTTTCCGAGAATGCAGCCCAGTCCAGCGACGTCGCCAAGGAGCTGGCGGCAGCGACGCTTGAGAAGAAGCTGATCATCCCCGTGCGGTTGCAGAACATCGCTCCCAAGGGGGCGTTTCTGTACGAATTAGCCTCGCGCAACTGGGTCAACGCCTATGAGGATACCGAAGCCAAGCTGGCCGAGCTGGCCAAGGGTCTAGCCCATCTGGTGCGCACTGGCGCCCAGGACGAGAGCGTGCTGCCGTTCGACCGCGGCGGCGGTTATACGCCGGAGCAGACACGCAAACGGACGTATGCTTCGGCCCTTATCGCCGCAGCCGCGGTTCTCGTAGTGGCAGTATCCGGGATCGCCGCGTGGCTGCTGTGGCGATCGCTCCAGCCTGTCGCACCGGGCAGAGCTCAGGCAACGAGCCAGGATGTCGCCCAGAAGGCGGAAAGTGCTACGCCAGTCTTCTCTCCACCGGCGCACTCCGTCGCAGTACTGCCGTTTGAAAATATGAGTGGGGATGCCACGCAGGACTACTTCTCTGACGGCATCAGCGAGGAGCTGCTCAATGCGCTCTCGCGTCTGAATGACCTGCAGGTGGTGGCGAGAACCTCCTCCTTCTCGTTCAAGGGACGGAACGTAAATATCGCGACGATTGCACACGAGCTGAACGTCGGGGCGATCCTGGAGGGCAGCGTCCGCCGGGCCGGTAACACGGTGCGCATCACCGCGCAGTTGATCAACACGGTGACCGGCTTTCACCTGTGGTCCGAGACCTATGACCGACCGTTCAGCGACATCCTCAAGGTGCAGACGGAGGTGGCCACAGCCGTAGCGCAGCAGCTGGAGATCAAGCTCGCCGGCGACTCCACCAAGCTTGCTGTCGGCGGAACCAGGAACCCAGACGCCTTCGATGCCTACCTACGCGCCCAACGTTTGTACGAGGAGGGCCCAGGCGGTGCGGCGGGCTTGCGCACCGTCTTGGCGGTGCTGGACCAGGCCATCGCGCTTGATCTCAATTACGCTGACGCATACACGCGGCGGTCGGCAGCACTTCTAAATCTTGCGCATATATCCAACGCTGATGAGGCCAAGGCTCTGCACGCGCAGGCGGCTGTGGCGGCGGAGCGCGCAGTGGCGCTGGCACCGGATTCCGGCGACGCGCACGCGGCCCTCGGAAGTGTTCGATTTGAGGTCTCGCTCGATTTTGCCGGCGGCGCCGCTGAATTCGATCAAGCCCTGGCACTCGCACCGGGCAGCGCGGTTGTGCAACGTAATGCCGCCTGGTACATGGCCGCGTTAGGTCATTTTGAGCCGGCGCTGAAGGCTGCGCAACGCGCCGTCGATCTTGACCCCCAGAATTGGTTTACGTACATTAATCAAGGGGAGACGCTCTATTATGCAAGGCACTACGGCGAGGCTCTCGCGGCGTTCCAGCACGCCCTGCCACTGAAGCCTGGCTCAACCCTGTTGAATTCTGACCTGGGCTTTACTTTTTTCATGTTAGGGCAAACGGAGCAAGCACGGCAGCTGTGTGAAGCGGCCACGGCACCAATAGTTAAAGACACCCAGCATCGCTGTTTGGCATTGGTCTATCACGCCCTGGGTCGCCAGGCGGACGCAGGACGCGAACTCGACCAATATAAGAAGTTGGATGCAGACGGTCACTTGGTTGGTTACGCGGAAATCTATGCCCAGTGGGGCGACGCCCCCGATGCGCTGCGGTGGCTGAGCAACGCGGAGCGACTCCACGATAACTATGGCTTGATGCAGCTGAAAACTGATCCGCTGCTCGATCCGATCCGCAATGAGCCACAGTTCAAGGCACTTCTGGTGCGAATGAAGTTTCCGCCGTAGGTGACATGCTGGCGATTTTTGGTCCAGTTGATACTTTGGGAGCAGCCCATGGTGCTGTGGTGGGATGCCCTGGGCCGAGCTGCACCCGCGACCACCTGGACGCGGAACTGTGCCCTCGCGCCGTGGTTGCCCGGTTTGCCCGAATCGCCGATGCTGAAGCAAGCTGCGGGACGCCGTGGCATCGAGGAGCCTTATGGCGGGCGAGATTTTCATCAGCTACCGGCGCGCGGACCAGGCCTGGGCGCAGCTGCTGCACAGCCAGCTGCGGGCCGAAGGCGTGGAGGCCTGGTATGACGCGCAGGTCGGTGCGGGCCAGGATTGGCGCATCGCTACGGCCAAGGCCCTGGAAAGCAGCCGGATTTTCGTGCTGCTGTTTTCCGAGAACGCAGCCCAGTCCAGCGACATCGCCAAGGAGCTGGCGGCAGCGACGCTTGAGAAGAAGCTGATCATCCCAGTGCGGTTGCAGAACATCGCTCCCAAGGGGGCGTTTCTGTACGAATTAGCCTCGCGCAACTGGGTCAACGCCTATGAGGATACCGAAGCCAAGCTGGCCGAGCTGGCCAAGGGTCTTGCCCATCTGGTGCGCACTGGGGCGCGCGACGAGAGCGTGCTGCCCTTCGACCGCGCGGATGACGGCGGGCGTACCCCGACTACGGCGGCGCGCAAATCCACGCGCACCCCGGCGATAATCGCCACTGCCGCGGCTCTTGTAATCGCAGTATCCGGGATAGCCGCGTGGCTGCTGTGGCGATCGCTCCAGCCTGCCGCACCGGCCAGAGCTCAGGCAACGAGCCAGGATGTCGCCCAGAAGGCGGAAAGTGCCACACCAGTCTTCTCTCCGCCGGCGCACTCCGTCGCGGTACTGCCGTTCGCCAATCTCACCGGCGATGCGACCAAGGAGTATCTCGGCGACGGCTTGGCCGAGGAAGTGATCAATACGCTGACGAAAGTGCCGGGCCTCAAGGTACCGGCGCGTACCTCGTCGTTTGCCTACAAGGGCCGCTATGTCAACGTTCGCGACATCGGGAAGGATCTTCAGGTCGGCACGATTCTAGAAGGCAGCGTGCGCAGTGCCGGTACCGAAATGCGCATTACGGCACAGCTGATCAACGCGCAGGACGGCTTGCACCTGTGGTCGGAAACCTATGATCGCAAGTTTACTGATCTATTCAAGCTCCAGGATGAGCTGGCCGTGGCCATCGTGAAGGCCCTGCAGGTAAATCTGAACGGCGCATCGCCCGAGAGCGTGACACAGGCGTTGCCGACTAAGGACGTCGAGGCGTATCAGCTCACCCTGCAAGGCTTTGCAGCGTTGGAAGGTGACGGTGGTCCGCAGGGCCCGTCGAACGCGCTGAATTTATTCCAGCAAGCGATCGCGCGCGACCCCGGCTACGCGCGGGCCTATGCCGGCATCGCAATGGCGCAGCTGCACACGCATCCAACGATTGGAAGCGGTCAAACGCAGCAGGGAATGTTGATTGCCGCCGAGCAAGCTGCCAGGCACGCACTGCGGCTGGACCCCAATTCTGCCGTAGCCGAGACAGTCCTCGGTAGACTCGCTTTCCAGCACTACGATATGGTCGAGGCAGAGTCTCACTATCGCCGGGCGGCGGAGCTGGATCCCAGCGACGCTCTGTTGAAATTCGACCACGCCGTGGTTCAAGCCTATGTCGGCCACATGCGCGACGCAGTGCAGACAATGCGAGATGCGTACGCGCGGGCGCCAGCCATTCCTCAGGTAGTGCTCTTCGCTGGCACAGTCCACTCATGGGCCGGCTTAGACGCCGAGGCGCTGAAGTATGCGAACCTGGCAGCCGCGCTGGGTGTTCCACAGGATAATGCAGGGCTCGGAGAAATTCGCGGCCTAGCGGCGTTGCGTGCCGGGCGTTATGCCGACTACCTACGCGACAGCTTCCTGCCAGAACGCGGAGAAACAGAGGCGGAAGTGCAGCCCTCTCTTGAGCTTTCGCGTATGGTTCTGGCCGCGGTGACCGATCCTAGCAAACGTGCTGCGGCGCTGGCGGCCCGCGCGCGGCTCTATCCTCGCGGTGCCACCCTGACAGCACGGGCCGCAAATCGCTGCGGCTACAGCGGGGCGCGCGCCTATGTCATTCTCGGCGAGCTCGACGCAGCCTTCGATCTGGCAAACCAATGTCTGGACGAGGCGCCAGCCGGGCAAGTCAGTGGCGAAGCCTGCCCGTGGCAACCCGAGTGGCGGAACTTCCGGAAGGATCCTCGTTTTCAGCCGTATATTGCACGCCGCGGCGCCATGGCGTATTACGAAAAATATGGTCCGCCGGACGATTGTGAGCTCCAGGACAGTAAGCTGGTGTGCCACTGATACGGGGATCGAACGAGGGACGACGGCTGGGATTCATGATCGATAGCGCAGCCTTGGGGAAGTAATTAATAGATTATCTTGAACGCCGGGCTGTCTTCCGGCCTGGTCTTACGATGATCATAAATTCGCGTCGTCGATTCGCGTGCCCGAGCCATTCCTGTACCTTCGCGATGTCGGCCTGGTGATCTAGCGCATTCGTGGCAGCTGTGGCACGCAGCGCGTGCGCGCCTCGCGGGGCACGCCTGTGTCGTAATCATCCGTCGCGCCGTGGTTGCCTGGTTTGCCCGAATCGCCGATGCTGATCCAAGCTGCGGCACGCCGTGGCATCGGGGAGCCTTATGGCGGGCGAGATTTTCATCAGCTACCGGCGCGCGGACCAGGCCTGGGCGCAGCTGCTGCACAGCCAGCTTCGGGCCGAAGGCGTCGAGGCCTGGTATGACGCGCAGGTCGGCGCGGGCCAGGATTGGCGCATCGCCACGGCCAAGGCGCTGGAAACCAGCCAGATTTTCGTGCTGCTGTTTTCCGAGAATGCGGCCCAGTCCAGCGACATTGCCAAGGAACTGGCGGCAGCGACGCTTGAGAAGAAGCTGATCATCCCAGTGCGGCTGCAGAACATCGCTCCCAAGGGGGCGTTTCTGTACGAATTAGCGTCGCGCAACTGGGTCAACGCCTATGAGGATACTGAAGCCAAGCTGGCCCAGCTGGCCAAGGGTCTAGCCCATCTGGTGCGGACCGGGGCGCGCGACGAGAGCGTGCTGCCGTTCGAGCGCGCGGATGGCGGCGGGCATACCCCGGCTGCGGCGGGGCGCAAATCGATGCGCACCCCGGCAATCATCGCCGCTGCCGCGGTCCTTGTAATCGCAGTATCCGGGATCGCCGCGTGGCTGCTGTGGCGATCGCTCCAGCCTGCCGCACCGGGCAGAGCTCAGGCAACGAGCCAGGATGTCGCGCAGAAGGCGGAAAGTGCTACGCCAGTCTTCTCTCCGCCGGCGCACTCCATCGCCGTTCTGCCTTTCGTGAACATGAGCGGGGACCCTAAGGAAGACTACTTCTCGGACGGCATCAGTGAGGAGCTGCTCAATGCGCTCTCGCGCCTGAATGACCTGCAGGTGGTGGCGCGAACCTCATCGTTCTCATTCAAGGGGAAAGATGTCGATGTGGCGACGATTGCGCACAAGCTAAACGTCGGAGCCATTCTGGAGGGCAGCGTCCGTCGGGCCGGCAACACCGTGCGCATCACCGCGCAGTTGATCAACACCGTAACCGGCTTTCACCTGTGGTCCGAGACCTATGACCGACCCCTCACCGACATCTTCAAGGTACAGACCGAGGTGGCCACCGCCGTAGCACAGCAGCTGCAGATCAAGCTCGCCGGCAATGAGTCCGCCAAATTCGAGGTGGGCGGAACGACGAACCCGGACGCCTTCGATGCCCACCTGCGCGCTATGCTGTTATTCGACCATGCCACTGGACCGGAGTGGCATGCCTCCTTGACGGAGCTCGATAAGGCCATCGCACTCGATCCAGACTACGCCGCGGCCTACGCGCTGCGGGCGGAAACCCTCATATACCTTTCGTTTGAACCTAACATCGAGGGGGCCAGGGCTCTGCGCGACGAGGCTAGCGCGTCGGCGGAGCGTGCGGTGGCGCTGGCACCGGATTTAGGCGATGCCCACATAGCGCTCGGAGATGTGCGTGGCCAACTTCAACTCGATTTTGTCGGCGCCGGTGCCGAATACGACCGAGCTCTGGCGGTGGCACCGGGCAGTGCGTACGTGCAATACAAGGTCGCCGAGTACCGGTCCTTCATGGGTCATAGTGAGCCAGCGCTCGTCGGCGCACAGCGTGGCGTCAGTCTTGATCCACAAAACGAAGAAGCGTACTACGTGCAAGGTGTGGTTTTCTATAATGCAAAGCGGTACGGCGACGCTCTCGCGGCGTTCCGGCATGCCTTGGCACTTCTGTCCGCTGGCGGGGGCGGTCCGAACCGCACGATAATCGAGGCTCTTTTCCGCTCGGGCCAGGTGGAGCAGGCGCGCCAGCTCCTTGAGACGCCCACGACCCCGGTGATCGAACGCGATCGGCACCACCTATTGGCAATGGTCTATCATGGCCTCGGTCGGCAGGCCGACGCCGACCATGAACTCGCCCAATATAAAAAGCTGGTCGGAGATGCCAGGCCATACCGCATGGCGCAGATCTACGCACAGTGGGGCGATGCCCCGGCTTCACTGCAGTGGTTGCTCAGAGCCGAGCAATTCCACGACATTTATTTTTTCGAAGTTAAGGTGGACCCGTTGCTCGATCCGATTCGCAATGACCCGCAGTTCAAGGCCTTTCTGGCGCGGCTGAAGTTTCCGCCGTAGGCCAGCGATTGGACGCCAGCCTGTTGACACGAGCCTCAGATTTGGATCCTTTCCACCCCATCCACCGCCACTTCGTCACGCTATGTGACCTTTGGCCGTGAGATTCGACGTTTCCGGACCTACGCGACGACCCACATGCCGGGAAGCTTTTTTGAAGCCGTGCGGGAAATGGAGCATCTGATGCTGCGGGAGATCCAGGATTTCTGCCGGGATGTGAAGCACTCCAATTATATATTTTGAGTCGCGCTGGGCTCGTTTATGCCATGGCCGGGGCTGGGAAATGAGCAAACCCAGGTCCAAGGGCATTGTGCTCGCCCATACGCCGACCCTCCGCGCGCATTGCCAGCCTCATTGCTGACGGCAAAGTCCGAATGCCCGTTGCTTTGCGCGGATATCGGTGAAATCGGGAATGGTCTTTTCGGTGAGGCGAAGTGAGGCGAAGGCGCTCACCGTCAGAAGCGTGCATCGAAACCATTGATCCCGATGGGCCCAGCTCTCGTCCTACTTTCCGCACATATCGGGGGTGATTTCGCGCGAATTGTCGGCGAGCGTGGTCAGCCGGAAAATGCCGCCTCGGGCACGCCTGTGTCGTAGTCATCCCTCGCGCCGTGGTTGCCCGGTTTGCCCGAATCGCCGATGCTGAAGCAAGCCGCGGGACGCCGTGGCATCGGGGAGCCTTATGGCGGGCGAGATTTTCATCAGCTACCGGCGCGCGGACCAGGCCTGGGCGCAGCTGCTGCACAGCCAGTTGCGGGCCGAAGGCGTCGAGGCCTGGTATGACGCGCAGGTCGGCGCGGGCCAGGATTGGCGCATCGCCACGGCCAAGGCGCTGGAAACCAGCCAGATTTTTGTGCTGCTGTTTTCCGAGAATGCGGCCCAGTCCAGCGACATCGCCAAGGAGCTGGCGGCAGCGACGCTTGAGAAGAAGCTGATCATCCCAGTGCGGCTGCAGAACATCGCTCCCAAGGGGGCGTTTCTGTACGAGTTGGCGTCGCGCAACTGGGTCAACGCCTATGAGGATACCGAAG